>Ga0209489_107479_pt1 | contig 16208 bp, 2 predicted proteins | sample SiratrowhiteBW_FD_187527 | JGI IMG/M metagenome (GOLD analysis project Ga0209489, IMG submission 187527) | Root nodule microbial communities of legume samples collected from California, USA - Siratro white BW (SPAdes) (version 2) | ecosystem: Host-associated > Plants > Roots > Nodule | place: USA... | reverse complement strand
ATATATTGTAGTTGTTGCTTAATTAACTTGTATTTTTATTTTTGTACATCTTTTTTTTTTTAATTTATTTGCATAAAAAACAAGAAAAATATTTTTTATTAACATACATACATAAATTGGTTTTGCATGCATCTTACATCGAGACATGTATCATATATTCACACATACATTTAGACATTCATCACACATCTAAATATACACCACATATGTGAATTATCATACATTTAGACCTTCATCATACATCTTATATGCATTCTCAAAAAATTTCATGCATTCATAAATGCATTTTCTCCGAAAAGAAATTTTTTTAAAATTTCATGCACCCATAAATGCGTTTTGTAAAAAAAAAGAAAAAAAAAAAAAATTACATTTTTATTTTGTTTTTAATTCTTTTTTCAAAAAAAAAAAAAACAGTAAAGCTATAAAGTTGAGTACAATGGTATGAAATTTTACATGAAGTCTGAAATTAAGAGAGAGCTTGAAATAGAGTGTTTAAAAAAAAAAAATCCAGACTCATGATTAATTCTCCATACGTGTTCCACAACTTTATAGTTATTATTTGTGTTTTACACTTGTCTTTTCAAATATATTTGCAAAAACTAAAAAAAAATAAAAATATAGTCTTTTATATTTTTAAATATAAATAATAGTAAAATAAAAAATATATAATTTTGATTTAGGATTTCCCTTTGTTATCATTAAAAAAAGTAAAATAATAAAAAATAAAAATAATACTTTATGTTTTTCATTTTACACATTTTTCAAAATTTTTGAAAAAAAAAACAATTTTTTTATAGTTATTGTTTGACATTTTTTATATTTTCTCTTTTTCATCTTTGTTTTTCCTTTCCTAATTCATTTGTAAAATAAAAAACAGAAATAAACTCAATAACGACTAAATTTCTGCAACACCAATATAGAACTTGCGCGAACAACAAAAGGATGGAAAGACTGGGGTAAAGCACTAGAGTCCATGAAAATTTGACATCAACTAATTGAAGGATTGAGGCCTTAACTGCTTTGAAAAACACTAAGGATAATCCTGCAACTAAGAACGAGGAAGCAACATCTACCAATCATGTGGTACCACAACTTGGAATAATGCCAATTCCAACTCACAATTAGAGGACCAAAATGGTTCATGCTGGATGACCAAATACATAGGGTGGATTGAATTATGTATTTAATATTTTTGAAAACTTTTTCACAAAGCTTTATCTGATATATTTAAATAGACAAAGTTTAGGTTGTTTTTCTTGGGAGAAGCATATGATAAGCTCATCATACCAACTTCAATACGACAAACACATTGTCTAAAAAGCTTTTCAAAAACACTTTTTTGCAAAACTTTTCACCTTAAGTTAGTTGTAGATAAATAACATGTAATATAAAAATATAAGAGATAAATAGAATTAAACACTTTATTTTTATACTGATTTATCTGAATAGATTACATTCAATTCTATATCAAAGTTTCCACTAGTGCAAACTCCCACTGCAAGATATACAAGTATTATTTGGACCCAACTACTTGGACTAAACTATAAGTTTTATTTAGACACAACCACTTCTAGCTAAGCATGAGTATTGTTTGGACCAACCATTCTTAGATAAAACACTTTATTTACATAAAGATTGTGAGCTGAAAAATCACAAGTTTTTCTCACTAAAAGAAATAAATGTCCTAAGACGGAGACAAGTTTAAGAACAATCTTCTAGATAGTTATGAACTAAAACAATGTTTTTCCTCACAAATAGAAGATTAAGGATTGTTTGAAACCTTAAAAGCATTAAAAACAAAATTGTAAGTGTCGCTAATTGTCATCAAGCCTTTCATCTTCTTTGTCTATCATTTGTCCACTTTCAAGCTTGTAGACACATTAAATATTTTTCATGAAACAATAAATGCATGTAACTTCTTTACACAACTCTTATCATACACCACATGATTTATCAAGCCTAGGGTAGGTAGCTTCATTCCCATTTAGCCTTTTCAAAAAATTTATTCTTGTAAAGCAACTTTAAACATATTTTTCAAGAAAAATTGATGTTAACACCTCAAAGAAATATTATCTTAAGAGAAATAAAATAACAAATATTTCCTACACATAAAAAATAAACATTTATAAATTTTTTATATATACTATAAAATGTTCAAGACTTATTTGTTTGTCAAACAAAATATAGTTATAAAACAAAATATACTTATCAGTCTAGATAAAAACTTAACGGAGAAAGAGTACATATAAAGATGCATATATAATAATCTAAATTCAACCTTACATTCCACGTCACATCGATTTCCTTGTATTGACTTCATCCATGTTTATTTACCACTCATAACAAGAAGAAGAAAAAAAACACCAAGTAGAAAATATCAATCCCAAGTCACAACGGCAAAGCTTCTTCAATAATAACGAAGTTCATTCATGAATGGTAGAGCTTATTCACCACTGATAAAGTTCATCCCTAAATAATAAAGTTCGTTCATTCTCAAAAATAGAAATTAATTAAATTGTTCAATTTACTTGATAAATTTATTCGAATTTCAAATTTGAAGAAGAGATTTACCTCTTCATTTAGTGTTAAAATATCTTCTATCAGAACTCACCTAAAACTACATAAATTAGTAGGAAGTTTCTGGATTTTCTCGACCTTTGGTCTCTTAACACACTACGCTTTTAATAACAATTCGATTAAAAGAATAACAATATAACGTTAAGAATTTATTTTATTTTAATTTTCGACTTTTGGGTGTTTTTAAAACAATAAACAAATGATTTCATTATGAAATCGATTAAAAAAAAAGTGCATAAACGAGAAAATTAAAATAAAAAAATGATAATATTTATTTCCAAAGGGAAAAAAAATGTCATTGTTCTATGTTGTTCCCGTCGTACGGGAAAAAAAGAGTTCAATGTTTGGTTATGTTGTGCAAAAGTATGCTCTAATTAATTTGCATTAAAAATACCTTACATATTTCAAAATCGATGTTGACATGATACGATAATGTCGACGGGTAGTTGTACAATTTTATTTTATTTTATTTCCTAAAAAATATAATAACGAGAAGATACCACAAAAACTATTAATTTGACTCTTTGCTTCTCGAAAGGTCAGAGGAAAATTTTCTCACGCGCAGGCCACTTACCCTTATTGTAGTGTGACTAAAAGAATATGTTTACAGGGTTATTTATTAACTAAAATTAACTTATTCTCCTTAAGCCAATATACCTTATCTAATGATAAAATTTAGATGTAAGATTATAAATTTTGGTGGCACATTTATTTAATCAGAATTGAAGTTTTATATTATTAATGTATATTAACTTTTCCAAACCATACTTTTAATATTACAATTTGTTCTAGTTAGAAGTATTAAGAACATTTAAGTTAGAAATATTAAATGTGCTTTTATTTTTCCTTTTTCTTATACTAGTCTTTTGAGTCTCGATATGAGATGCACGCATTTCATGCATGTTTTGTACGTGTCTTTAACAGGGTAAGCTTTGTAACACTGCATTATCTCCTCAATTATTCTTTCTTTCCGTGACTTTGTGTTGTGTTGTTTTATATTAATGATATCACTCAGCTCAAATGATTTTTTACTTGTTAAGTTACAATTGAGTCGCAAACATCTTGAAGTAATCTCTGAAGTACTTTACTACTCTAGTTGGAGTGAACCTTAAACTCTAATATGTTAAATTATTATATTATTGTGCTTATTTCATCCTCGTAACTTATTTATAATACATATTTGAATTTGAGTCATAAAAGATTTAGAATAGGTCCATCAGTATCATTAGTTAATACGGTATTTTTAACTGATATATAAAAGTAAGATATAATATATAAGTCTATTTAATGGATGAATTTTGATAGTGCTAATAAGATATTCAAACCAATCAATTTAATATAATTCCGACCTTAAAAAAGAGATGTAATTAGTAATAATAAAATGAATAAACACTAAAATCAAGGCCTATATGGATTATAATTAGGAATGATAAGGAAACATTATATTACGAGGAATAATAAAATGAATAAACACTAAAATCAAGGCCTATATGGATTATAATTAGGAATGATAAGGAAACATTATATTACGAGGAATCGTGGAGAAAAGGAAAGAGGAAAGTGAATGCTCTAAAGATAGTGATAATCTTTCTTAGTTAAAATATTTGGCGATGCGTAAAATATTTTCTATCTCTACAAGACACCACAAACGAAATTATAAGAAACTCTGATGTGGAAACTTGAACCTACTTTTATCTCAAGTTTCTCCTTTCTTAAATTGCAACTGTCCTTGAACTCCTTTACCTCTCCCTTAATGACTTCTCCAGCAAGATTCCACCACAAATATCTTTCTTCCACCCTCCTCTGCCTTGACATCTTTGACAACAACATCCATGATCCAATCCTCAATAAGCCGCCAAACTAACCTACCACTACAAGAAAAAAGCTATTTAGAGACCAATATTTAGCTACCAAATGAAATAGTTGCTATTTGTGACCAAAATAGTCACCAAATTAAATTTTGGTTGCTAAATAACTACAAAATAGAAGTAATGATTGAATTTAGTGACCAATTAAGTCAAATAATTGGTATCTAACATTAGCTACCAATTAAGTCAAATAATTGGTATCTAACATTTGTGACCTAGGTCACTAAAACCTTGGTAGCTAATGTTAGATACCAATTATTTGACTTAATTGGTCACTAAATTCAATCATTACTTCTATTTTGTAGTTATTTAGCAACCAAACTCTAATATGGTGACTATTTTGGTCACAATTAGTAACCATTTCATTTGGTAGCTAAAAATTGATCTTTAAACAGCTTTTTTCTTGTAGTGTACCTCCACACTCTTCGATTATAGAACAAATTGGCCTTCTATTTTGGAGGAAGAAGAAAGCTAACATTGGCATGAGAAGAAGAGAAAGATTATAATGACAACAACTTTTCTATTGGATTGAGCTATTATTACCGGACGAAAAGTTATAGTTGTTAATCAAGGTGCAACTCTTTCTATTTAAGAATGTAGTAACTCAAGCATCACAATTCGATTGTGACTAGGTCTACCTAGCCTTGACCATAGGACAATTGATGTCGCCTGCAACAATCTCTCTCTCTGCAATTGTCCCATTGAGAATCAAAGTTATGATCTTGGTTTTGACGCCAATTGTTGAATTAAGCGCTTACCACTAGACCAAAAGTTATAGATGTTAGTCAGGGTACAGCTCTTTCTACTTAAGAGTGTAATAGCTTGAGCGCTACGAGTTGATTGTGACATGGCCCACCTGTCCTCCACCATAGGACAATTTTTGTCACCTGCAACGTTTGTTAGGCATGTTAAATCTATGGGTGGAGGATTATCGCGAATGATCTTATCCTTGTACAATTAAAATTAGAGGACTCCCTATTTACACTCTCCTTTCTCAACATCGTACCCTCTTTCTTTTCGGTTGTGTCTAGTCTGAATGTGGAACCACTTGACGTGTTCATCGAGTTCAAAACATTAGTAATATGGACTCCTCTCAACAAAAGCAACATGGGTCTGATGGTGAAGTTCCATGTGTTAGCATGTTGGATGACAATGACGATGAGGAGATGATGTCACCACACGAAATCGTGGCGAGATGCTTTAGTGTCTCTCCCAAACCACCTTCTCAATATTGGAAGAAGTTGGGAGAACCCTTAAAGGGAAGAATCTCTATCAGTCGAATTATGCATCATATCAATAATTTTCCCTAGTGATGATGACCACCAAGAACTGCGACGCCACCAATGGCTTTATTCATTAGTCTTGGTTACTTATTGAATTTTTGATGTGTCTCCAATGGCTATTTATGGGCAAACAAAAATTAAAAGACAAAGGACTTCATGGAATTGTTAATGAAGCCAAGGGAGGTTGTACATGTGCTTAACTACAACTAGCAGTTAAAGATGTTTTGTTAATGTCTTTCTTCTTATAATCAAAAGATTCAGTATGGGTGTATTTTAGCTTTTGACACAAATATGTCTTATACCTAAATTCAATACATTTTTGTGTTGCTAATTTTTTTAAGCTTGTTCAAGAGTTAATTGTTATCAGTTTCGTCCATTGCCTTGGTCGGATTAATAGGAAGTTTGTTCGTCTACCGACTAGGTTGGATTAATCAAAAGTTTGTCCGTCCACTGGCTAGGCCGAATTGATAGAAATGTTTGTTCACCCATCGGCTAGGTCGGATTGATAAAATTCGTTAGTCTGCTAGCTAGGCTAGATTGATAATAAGTTAGTTCATCCATCGGCTAGGCTGGATTGATGAAAAGTTCGTTCATTCGTCAACTAGGTCAGATTAACAACCAAGACAACCAGATTAATGAAGCACGACCAAATTATTAAGGTTATGTTCAAGCTTACCATTGGCTCGGCTGGATTATTAAAATATGACCATGATCATCATCTCAAAACCTAATTAAATTTGTTTAAGTTGTTGGATGATTTTTTAGATTGTTAGGAACAATGCAAATGAAACAACTTAGGTTTTTTTTTCTAGATAAACCTGTGTGCTTACTTGGCTTGAGGTTGGGGTTGTGTGCCGTCATAACTCAGTCTATGATCCATGATCAAGGTTGGGTCATAAAATACTCCGAATGAGCCGATCACCTATAGGATATGTAGTGTTAGTTAGTCCGACCTCTTTTGACAGACATATAAAAGTAAGATATTACATTTAAATCTATTTAATAGGTTATTGATAGTATTAATAACACATTTAAACTATTTTAATACTAATCATGAGGTTAAAGAGATGTCATTCGTTAATAAATAAAGTGAATGAAGATTAAAAATAAGGCCTTATACAAACGATGATAATGAGAAGTGAAAAATGAGAAAAAATCATATTAAAATGAACAATGGAAAAAAAGAAAAATAAACAGTAAATCTAATCAGGGAGTGATCATCTTTCTTGGATAGCACACTAACCAAATTATCAGCAAACATCTTACATTGTAACCCGTTTAATCCTTCACTCATTAGCATTTGCACTAGAAAAGTTTTTAGTTAGTTACCAATCTTGTGAGTCAATAAACTACTCAATCTTTGAGACCTTATAATGAACCAAAATTAGTTCATTCGTGACTTTCATCGAGAATGATTTAAACCCTTATTAATTAGCTTCACCTCAACATCGACCCTTCTACCAGCTCTTTGTTGGAGCATTTCTTGTAGCTCTTCCTATTTTTTTATTTTTTATTTTGAGCTTCCTCGACTCATTTTTAAGTACGTTCCATTTGTCGTTTGAGATCATTACCATTTGCATGATTTGTTGTAAGGTGGGAGCATCATTTTTCTATTGTGCTGGAAGCTTGTTGATGATCCCCTCATGATATCCTATAATCTTCGAAAGAGTATTTCTTGTAAAGTAAGAACAATTATTTTTAGGGTTTAGGGTTGATGGAGAGACTTTAAATTAGTTTTTTACCAAATTGTGTTTTTTGTTTTTTATCTCACCTTATTTGAAGAAGGGTGTTTGGGACTACTTATAGGCTTAAATACGGTTACCTAATTGGAGACTCTACTTCCAATTAATTACGTGAAATGAGATTCCACTAAATTAAACTTTCAATCCATTATCCTTCGTGCTTTCGTGTCCAAACTATCCTACATAACTTCTTGTATCTTGCCTAATCTCTGACCAAACAATCACCCAACAAGGCAACCTAAGTAGTTACCTAATTACCGAAATCAACTCGAAAATATAGTTAACTCACATTAGCTTCTAGTCTCTTATGCTTTCAATCCCCTGTTAAGGAATCGACCCCTAACTGAACTCATTAAGATCTAACAAAACTAAATTTGTTTCAATTAATTAAAGTGAGACTCAAATGGTAAATCTCAGAGTTGCTTTCCTTTTCTACTCTCATAAGAAATCAAGAAAAAAAAACTTTGAACATGAATTAATTTTCCGGGTTAAGTAAAAAATGGGGCTTTTATCCTTCGAAGAGATATAACTTTGATGGTTCATTACCTTTCGGAAAAATAGAGCAATATGATGAAAAAATAGAAGGTAAAGAAGGAATAGAATTAATTGTTTGAGATGACAGAAAAAAAAGATAAAATATTTAAAAAAAAAAAGGAATTCAAAAGAAAACAAAAAGTACGCACGTGAACATGTAAATGTGCAAAAACATTGTACTCTCTTCTCATGATTGATAATGAAATTTTATCTTTTATACTGAATCAGGCTTTGTTACCGTCATACAATAGTTGATCATTATTTCATTTTCATTAATGATAAAATAATTAATTATTATTATTATTATCATTAATTAATATTTGTTTTGGCTCAAAGTTACACGTCCGTATGTGGACTGTAAACCGCAACAATATAATCGCATACACAATTAAAGTAAATACTTATTTACACTTTCTATTTTTTTAATGTACCATTTACACTTCTATTGTTTCAACTTTCCTATTAGTAAAAAAGAATGTTACATTCATCCACAAACGATTAATTGCTCATTCATCCCTATAAGCATACTTAGATGTGGCCAGTTCACTTAATATATCTTCAAATATATATATTAAGTCTTATATTTACTTCTACATTATAGTACTTTAGCATTCATTTTGAAAAAAAAAAAAAAAAATGAAAGAAAAAAAAAAAAAAAAAAAAAAAAAAAAAGGAAAAGAAAAAAAAAAAAAAAAAAAAAAAAAAAAAAAAAAAGGATTGCACAAATTGTTGTATGAATCATTATAAGTGTATCACATCTCTTCTAACAAACCTAAAGCGAAATGACAAAAGTTAATTAACATGGTAAATGCAGAACAATATTAGAAGCATTTTGGTCCTTATACTTAAGTGCTTACTTTCATGTAATATTAGTACTGAACATTGGGACTTACTTAAAATTTTGAAAATTCTTTCAGATACTAAAATAATAACAAGTGGTTAAATTCAGAGACGAAAAATAGCAATGGTTTTTTTCATAACAGAACTAAAGTGATAAATTAATTTCACTTTAAAGGACCTTTTTTTCAATTTTAGTACAATCAAAGATCTAAGTCATAGTAAATTACACTTTCCAAGTGTTTACCCAATAACAAACTTGGTATTAAGTCTATTAACAGAAACACTCACAACAAAAGAAAATTAAAAATGAAAACCACAAATTAAAATTGATTTATACATAACTTAAAAATCAATTTTTAAAAAAATTTACTGCAAACACCTTTATTCACAAGCTAATAAACTAATTCTAAACCACCATGAATTTTTTTCTTATTAAAAAAAAGTTAATATTAACAAAGAAGTTTATCCAAACTGAGATCATATCCATAATATCCAAAATGCAGAATGATTACCCAAATCCATGTGCGGCATAATAGGGGAGATTGGAGAGCAAGGTTTCATCAATGTCGAAAATCCACGCGTCTTTGCCATCGTCACTGAGTTTCAGACTCTTGGCATACTCCTCAGCCTCCTTCGACACCATTTCTAGATCCACCAAGTACCCTTTCCCAGTCATGTACTCCTTCACGTACTCCGCGCACTCCTCCGGCACCGTCTTCCAGGCGCCCAGGTTGTTCGCCTCCCCAGCCACGCGCCACGCGCCACATCGCAGGCGCGTCTCCTCCGCCACCTCCGCCACCCCCGCGTACTCCACTATCAGCGGCCGCGGAAACACGCGGTGCTGGTGCGCACTCGGAGAATCGGAATCGGAGAAGCTAAAGGAGAAAAGGGAACATAGGAAGAAAACCCGTAGCAGAAACGGAAACGGAATTTGAATCGGCATGACGAAAGAAATTTCGTAGGGAAAATGGAGAGAAAAAAGAATGAGATAAGAAAACGAAGAGAAAATAGAAAGAAGGAAAATGGAGAGAAAAGAAGTGACCCAAGGAGGCATACTTATATATATGCGTTTCTGAGAGGAACAGTAACGTGTGAAGAGAAACTTAACGACGTGACGTGAGGGGGGTTTTTGGTTGGGTTTGGAAACTGACGGAGTTTTGGAATATTCCGTCAATTTGCGAGGCAGAAAACGTGAATGGTTGGTGAAAAAGGGTTGGACGGTAGATGACGTGGACTTAGGTGGGACCCACTGAGTTTTTCATTGGTTCAGAATAATATCTTATTTAATATTAAATTTCAGTGTTATCTTTAAAATTAAAATTCAGTAATAAATTATCTTCATAAATCTTAACGAAACAGAATTATCATATTTAATTTTTATCTTTTAGAAACTAATTTGATAAGGCCTCACGAATTTTAAAATATAATTAGTCATTTTTTTACGACACGTTTGATGGGAGGTTTAGAAGCTTAGCCACTCCAGATTACAAATTTTAAAAATACTTTTTTAATTAATTTATAAAAATGAGATATTAGTATTAAATAAGATACTAAACAAAAGAAAAATGTCACTTTAAATAAATATTAATCATAAAAGATATCACAAATAATAAAAATGCATACAGATCAGGGGGAAAAGTGTGTTACTAATAACTAATATCTAATGTCACAGGATATCATTAATTAAATGTTTTCTTTAGCTTTTGTATCTTTTTATCTATATAAAATCTAAAATCTTATTTAAATATTTTACCTTTATTTTATTAAACTAACGGCAAGCTGATAGCTAATGAGATTTCTTTAAAATATGTTTTAACATTTTTTGAAAATTTAATTAAAATATATATTTGCTGTTAAAAAAGTTTTCCTATTTCAATTAATTATAGTGAGTCATATAATTTAACGAATTTAATTTTGTTAAACTATGTTATTAATTAATTAAAATATGTTGACAAACTTAGTTGACAAGAAATTGTACCACCTTAATTAGTTAGTTGGGTCAAAAGTTGAAGTTTTAAAAAGTGATCATATTTAAACTTCTATAATAAATAATTAAGTGGTTGAGTTTGAATAGACACATACACATTTATTAGTTGACTAAAGAAGGTTTTAAGTTTTTAAAAATGTAATTACATTGAAAACTTGATAAAGAATTGGAATAAAAAAATAAGAAAAAGTTTTTATGTTAACCAAAAAAAAATATAATGCTTTTGGCAATCACACAAATAAGATAGGTTTTTAAATTCTTTATTATGTGCTAATGGAACACAACGCATATGTCTCTCCACTTTTTATGATAATAAAAGTGAAAATATAGTTAACAAATTAATTAAAAATGTCATTAAATTTTATATTATATTTTTTAAAATTAAAATATATAATTAAATATTTTTTTTGTTAATTTTTATTATATTATAATTATATAATAGATGTATGTGTAATTTTCCATCAAAACAAAAAGTAAATTATACAGTAAAATAGTTTAATTTAATTAATTTTTATAATTATAATATATATATATATATATATATATATATATATATATATATATATATATACACACAAATATATAACGAATTAATCTGTTTTACGTAAACAATTTGTTTTTCTAATTTACTATTGATAGTTTATAACAATATATGATAAAAATACCAATTTTACACATGTAAATTATTTTTTTTTGTATCTTTAATGATATTTTTAAATGACGATATAAAATTTATAAGGAAAGATACCAATGTAATGAATAAAAAATTAAAATATAATTCAATAAAGAGTTTTATTATGTAATATTATTTTTTTAAGATTTTATGATAACTTTTATTTCAATACGACTAATATTTTGAAAATGATGGACAACACTCTTTTAAGAACACTTTTTTTCAAATAAATTTAATAAATTCAAATTTTTAAAGAGGAATAAACCGATTTGTAGAAGAAAAAACGTTGTACAACTTGATGAGCCTTTTTAACCTTAAATATATATATAAAAAATAAGAATTTAAAATAACAAAACTAAAGAAAAAAAAACAATTGAAAGGTGTAATTAATGTTTAATTTCATGTATACTCTGAGAGCAAATTATGTACAACTTGACGAGCCTTTTTAACCTTATATATATATATATATATATATATATTTTTTTTTTTCTGTTTTGCTCTTTTAATAATGCTATTCCTACTTTATTCAACACACAAAGCAAAACCTGGACACGTTTTCAATTGTAAAAAGGAAATAGACCTTTTATTTTTTTTCATTTTATTTGGTTTTAATTTGTTTACTATATTTTAATATATAAAAATTGTAAAAAATATAAAAAATTAAGGAATTATTGACATTTAATGTAAGATCAACGTAAACATGTTAGACAAATTATTTATAAATGATAAGTTTTAAGCATTAATTAAAATAAATGAAAATTTTAGGTGTGCATTTTAAAAAAATAGTTAAAAAATTAATTACAACAAATTAAAGCTCAAAAATGTCTATTTGTTAATGAAATAACATTTTATAATCATTTAAAATTTAGGGTGTGTATTTGTAAAAAGGAGATGAATTTTAATGTGTTATTTAATCATTTTATTTTTTATTTTTTTAAACTTTCTTTTTTTCACTTTTTTATGTTAACTTTCTTTTATTCTTTTTTTAGCAATTTCTCATACTTTTCTTGAATAAATTGTATTGATTATTAGAAGATAGAAAGAATTAATTTTGATTAATTAAAATTTGTTTCAGAATAAATTTTTTATTATTTTTGAACTATGTTGAACTTGAAGTATCTTTAATTAAATATATTCGTATAATGTAACACGTAAAAGTGTCGTTTTGTATAACTCGTTAAAGGAACAAATTTTTGTGTGACGTGTCACGAAGGTTGACCATTGGATGATGACATGTCAATTATCTATGAAATTATTAAATAAGAACTAATTCTTTGTATACTGGATTATGGTTTTTTTTTAAATTATTAGATATTATATCTACTACCTATTATTTAAATGGTGAAAAGTTCGTTATTTGATACCTGAATACAATTTATTAATTTAAGAAAAAAATATATAAATAAGAGTCCTTATAAATAAAAAAAATTTCTATTTTGGCTTACTTAGAATAATCTAATTTTTGAACCAAAACGGTTTTAAATGTATCTTTATCTTATTTTTTTTATTAATGTTTAAGGTTTCACAAGTTTAATCATTTAGAAAAAATATTATCTTAACTTGTTCAAACATTAATAAATGTTTTGGATTATTATGTAATATTTTCTTAAGTTTTTGGAGTTTTTTTTGGTGTATTCTCAATTCTTTTACTATCCTAAGATTGTTATTATTTGTTGAATAAACAACTCTTGTACGAAAAGAACTAAATTTTTATCATAAAATATATTTGAATTGGTTATTGATGTTTGATTTTGGTTGAAAGTTTGTATGAATCAAGATAATGTGTTATAATTTATATCATAAACTATATTTGAATTGGTTATTGATGTTTGATTTTGGCTGAAGGTTGGTATGAATTCAAGATGATGTGTTATATTAGTTTGGTATAGTTTGAGTTATTAATAAAATAGATTTTTATTCCAAAAACAAGTGTACATTAATGTTTAAAACATATTAGAATATATAGGAATATTTGAATAAGTTATTAAAATTGGTTGTGTAATATGTATGTGTTATATTTTCATGCACATGTTACTTGAGAGTTGAATTGGCTTATCAAACGATATTTAATAGTATTTTGGTATAAAGTTCAAAATATTATTTTTCATATTCAATAGTATTTTGGTATAAAGTTCAAAGCATTATTTTTCATATTCAATAGTATTTTGGTATAAAGTTCAAAACATTATTTTTCAAGCATCCACTTTATCATTGAAGAAATAATATTATTTTTTTCTTAAGTCATATATTGAGGTTTGAGAAATAGAGATATAAAATGATTTTTTTTTCACAACAATCATTATCATTAGATATGTGATCACTAATAAGTTAGGTTGTTCAAGTAATGATATGACACTTGAACGACAAGAAAGTCAATGTTGATTTTTTCTCTATTGGAAGGTTAATTATTCAAACGTTAATTGGTTAATCAATTAAGGAAGAGATGCAACAACAATTTTCTCTTGTCCTTAGTTATATCGTAACACTCAAGTGATATGTATCCCTGCTAAAGTAAAAGTTTTGTCATTCAAACTATATGAATTGTTATTCAATTAACTTACTCGATGTTCAAATCTTATTTTTCTTTTTAATGTGATTTGTTTTAAAATATTTAGTTATTGATAGTTGATGAAATAATAATGATTTCATTGCTTATAATTATGGTGTGAAATGTTTTTGAGTTATTAAGATACAAGCATAGAGTGTAATTGATAGAGTGTAATGGGTAGATGTCACAAGAAATTAATTTTGTTTAAAATAGATGTTGAGATATTTATGAGTAATAATTAAAAAGATATTGTTATGATCAATACATGTGTTATGCATGGGTGACTCAAGGCCCAAGCAGGTAAGGCAACCGCTTTAGGCCTTAAAGTCTCATAGGCCTCAAAAAAATTTAATATGCTTTAGGCCTTAAGGCCACAAAGGCCTAAAAAATATTTAATATGCTTTAGACCTCAAGGCCTCAAAAAATTATAATACTCACATATTATTATAAAATAAAAAATATTTAATTTTAAAATTACACTAATAAAATTTTAATTAAAAATTTTAAAAATTTTAATTAACTTTTAAGTTTATATTGGTGCTATAAATATTATTTAATGACTTTAAATTTATATTGGTACTATAAATACTATTTAATGAATAATATTTTTGAAATTTTCTTATAATAAATTAATAATATTTAAAAAAAAAGTGAACAGTTAAGGAATCTTTATCAAAACTTTCTAATTTATCTCTTTCCTATATTCCAACTATATCATCTATTTATATGTCATATCATTGTCTGACTGTTTCATTTCTCTCCTTCTTTCTTCACTTATCTCCTTTATTTCTTTGTCTCTTTGTTCCTTCTTATTTCAACTTGTTTTCAATTTCAAATTTCTTTCATTTCATATTTCATCATTCTATACTGTGTATTTATGGGCATGTGTTTACTTGGACTTTGAGCATTAAATTGACTGAGGAAGAATTTGTGTTCACTTTGACTCCTTTTTTAGTACATCAATATTAGGTAAAAATAATATGAGATTGATCAATTGATCCCAATTTATCTTTTTAACTTAGATTTATTTTATATACTTATAAGTTATATTCAATGTGATATATATTATAATTTTTAATTTTATATAAAATTATACAAATATGGCAACTAGAAAATTTGAATCGGGTTATTCAAAACTTCAAAAAAAATAAAAAATAAGAGTTCAACTTTTTGTGGAATCACAAAAAGGGATTATGGATAAATTTATAAAAATAAACAAAAAAAATGAATTATATTTGAATGAAAAGTATTTGAAACATGATAATTTATTGGATTTGATGGCTTAGATTTATTTTCAGAATTAAATATCTTAAAAGGAGATTATAGGATTGGAAAATGATAAACCAACTGACATTCTTAATTATATAAAAAGAATAAATTCTTTTTCAAATACATATATAGAATAATGTTAACAATTAGTTGTTTCAGCTGAAAGGAGTTTTGCAAAACTTAAACTAATCAAATCTTATTTAAGATCAACAATGTCTCAACAAAGATTAAATAGATTACTTTTATTGTCTATTGAAAAATATTTTTTGAATAAAATTAATTGTAATAATTTAATAGATAATTTTACGTTACAAAATACTTAAAAAATAAATTTTAGATAAAAATATCATTTTAATTATTTTTTTAATTTAAAAAGGCCTCATAGCCACCAATGATGTTATGTAATTAGTAATCATGAAGGTACTACTAAATGATTAATTTTTCTTTGTGAGTATTAAGTTAAAATGTATAATAAGATTTTAAATTTTATTATTATATTATATTAGGTGATCAGTTTTAACATACAATCAGAAATAAAAAAGAATTGAAAATAAAAAGTTACTGATACTCAACAATATTATACGAAATTATATTGTTATAAAAGGTTATTAAATAAAATATATCAAGATGATAGATCATTATACAACTTAGACCTTATTAAATATATTAATCTTTGAGTCCAAATTTAATAGGAATGTTTAAAAACATTTATGGGTTATATATCTTTTATAGATAAAATAGACAACATTGAATAAATTTCTATGTAATTATTTATATATTAATATTATTCCTTATATATTTAATTAAATAGTTAATTTCTATCATGTTATGTTTTGTAAGGGAAATAATGTCAAAAGACATGCATAATATATATATATATATATATA
>Ga0209489_107477_pt1 | contig 16212 bp, 6 predicted proteins | sample SiratrowhiteBW_FD_187527 | JGI IMG/M metagenome (GOLD analysis project Ga0209489, IMG submission 187527) | Root nodule microbial communities of legume samples collected from California, USA - Siratro white BW (SPAdes) (version 2) | ecosystem: Host-associated > Plants > Roots > Nodule | place: USA... | reverse complement strand
AAACTGAAAATATTAAAATATTAAAAATAATAATTATAATAATAAAAATTATAAAATCATAAATAATAATTATAATAATAAAAAATAAAATTATATTAAAATATTTTTAATTATTTAATTTTTAATTATAATAATATTTATAATTTTATAATTTATATATTAAAAGTATTAAAATATTTATTATATCTATCACATCATTCACAAACTTTTCATTCAAATCTTACCATCTTTCTCTTAATCCAAACAACCAAATTTTTCATACATTTTCATCTCAAATTCACTCCCTCAAATTCAAACACACCCTTAGTTTTACAATAACGTCATCAAACAAATTATTTCATAATTAAAATATTTCGATTCAAGTTCGCCAAATTCTCAATTTTTAATTCATCTCAGCCTGTGGACCTTTATCTCCCACAACACACCATAGCTCCTTCATGACCATTACATCATACAATATCTCAAACAACATCTCGTTTCCATTTCGGGGCCTTTCTTTTCCTTATTTTCTCAAGAAACAAAAATGACTCATTTGCTATGATGCCATATTTAGAGTTGGAAGCAACCATTTTGCTTTTAACCCTTTTCATCACAGTGCTCTCTTTTTTGTTACATTGTTTTGATAAAAGCTTGATTATAATCAACCCTTTTTTTGCTATTGCCTCAGTATTTATCTTTTCAATTCTAATATCAAAAAAGTTGGAGTTGATGTTGTGAGAACGACACGAGAACAGAAGAGCTATAAAAAGACACGTGACAATTTTCTTTTATAGGACCACAGAAAGAAACACAAAAAAATTACATGTGGCAAAAAATAGTCAATTATTTTAATCAATGGTTGTTGACATTTATTAAACAGGACACTCCAATTTTCTGTAGATGGATAGAATCCGTGTCAGCATAGTAGCAAATTCATTTTTGACATGATTTTCCAAGTCTGCTGTTAAGCTATCTACTGTTGCTTTCTCGTTTTTAACAATCTGGATATCAGTTTTGTAAACATTTTATGCATTCTTATACAACCACAGGTGCCCATAATAATTCTGCACCACATACATAATTAACTTTCTCCAAAATTAAAATCTAGAATCATTTCTCTCAAATCCTAGAGGACTTTATACAAAGGCCTGTGTGACCCCACTTGGCCTCTGTCACTAACAAACGACCAAGCAATACAGAAGACAAATAATTCCAAACCCACATATTATGTATTCACTAAAATGTGACGATTCTTTTGAAACAATGGCCATTTATGAATGTAGTTTAGTTCGTTCAAAGATTCATCGTTGACATTGTGGGAGTGATATGCAAGTCGGACAGTACCACTTTCCCTTGAACCTTGTCTCCTGCGTTAGCCCAACACACGCATAGTGAAACCATTCACCTCCTTGGCACTGTCACCAAAAACAGAGAAAAGTTTCAGAGTCCAAATAACGAAGGGGACAGAGGAAAAAGCCAGTTATTGGAAAAGAACAATATCATAAAAAGTAAAGTGAACTATTAAAAACGACAAAGCAGTAATCCAGCAAAAGAAGCTCTTCGAAAAGTTAAAAGCTATAAACATTCATCTATAACATTGTAGGAGAAATCAACATGTTGTTTCTTGCTACAACATGGATATGATTTATAGAATTACTAGATGTATGCAATATAGTAGTTAATTCAAGTGAGTATGGCGCAAACACCATCCTACAGTTTTTTTATTGGGGGTGGGGGGAGGGGGAAGACAGATATATCTCCGAACTATGTTGAAAGTCCCTCTAAATGCTCAAAATAGGAAAAAATATAACAAAAGTAACACCAAAATAAATATTAAGTAACCTGCCTGATTATAACCTGTAAAATGTTAAGTTACACAATTTTCTATGATCCCACATCTTGAGCATTGTAATTGAATTTAATGCGGGAAATCAAAATACAATATGCATTCTGCCAAACCCCAGTTCCCTAGAAACAAGAGGGTAAACATAGATAGCACAAGATAGAATCTACTTACATTTTCGTTGTCACAAGCAATCATATCCCCGAAAGATACCTGAATGATCATAATAGAACTGCCTCAGCATTCTTGTTTCAACATTTTAAGCAAAAACAAATAACAATATGGCATAATTGCTCACATGGAGATTTTATAATTATGTTATATATTATGAGCAATTAATCTGAACCTGATGACAAACACAGTATGTAGGTTCATTTGGATCAATAGGTTGATCAACATCCATTGGGGTAGCATACTCTTTCTTATGACTTCCTGGTGGAGGCATTAACTCGAAGTCCCTATCGCGCTCCCTATCCCAATCTCTATCCCTGTAATCAATTCTCTTTGGTTGAGGAGTTATGTATATAGGCTTGCGCTTTTCAGCTTTAGGGACTATAGGCAATGGGGGCAGAATTGCTGGTTCATCTGGTGGTATTTTACCCTCTGATAGAATAAAATGCAGCATAGGAAAAAGATGTTAAGCAAGACTATGACTTGATAATACACAACAAAATCAATTTTGTTTCGATAAACAAAAATTTAGAAGACAGAAAGCACATGTAAATGCAAGAGTTGAAGTCTCAACAAATATACCAAGAATTCAAGGTGAACTGCCTTTAAAAGAACAAAAAATGTATCATAGCATACCATAGACTCTCTGTAGATCTACCAAAGCCACTCCCAAAAAGGATCATAAGAAGAATACTACAAGGAACTTAGTGAACATCTGGATCTCAAACGAATTTAAGAAGCAACAATTGACCAATAAAATTCTACCAATTCTTTCCCTCTAGATACATCCAACACCACAGAAATGTTCTTTTCTAAAATCCCTAAATTCCCAAAAAATATTCTCTTGTTTTAGCACTTTCTTTCTATATACAACAGGATATTTATACATGTGCAAAAGTACCCCGATTATGCACTATCCCAGTCTTTTACCTCAAAAATTAAAATATTTTCTAACTGGCATCAACCGAAAAAAAAATATTAACGTGTACTTCTGGGGAAATATTACATAAACTTGTTGCTTTTAGTACAGGGGCTTGTCTCGTTGGTAATGGGGAGAAAACATAACTGCTTCTTTTATGGCTATGCTTATTGTACTATTTACTGGCAAACTTGTATCCACAATTAATATAACAGTAAGTAAGAGTTGAATATCATAATAAATTTTGAAAATATAAGTTGTACATACAGACAAACAATAAATCAGAATGCATATTTACAATAATATTTTACCTTGCTTTAAATCTTCAGCAAAGTTGTTTAAATCCTCATCAAGTCGTTTAACATGGCTATCTATCTAAAGCAAATACAAAAATGATTGAGTAAGGAGAAGCAATGTTCCTTCTATGCACAAGAAGAGGCAAAAGAAAAAAAAATCCACATGGTTTCCTAGATAAGAGCAGTCATCATTAACTACAGTGCACATCAAAATCAATTTCAAAGCAACCTTTTCCATAGTAAATGTGAATATAAGATCTAAACTTAGTATTAGAAAGTGGACTTTAAACTTAACTTATCATCACAAAACTGGCTTAAGATGAAGTTTGTACCCCCTTATATATTCTATAGTCGTATCTCTAGTCAATGTCGGATTTCCAATACTCTTCTGACACCTAGGAATGGACTTCTAGAGCACGAGACTAAATATTTGTGGGTGGTTCGATAGCGGGTGACACAATATGTCTAATAAAATTTGTTAGAATAGACTTTGATACCATATTAAAAGTGAATTTTAAGCATAACTTAACCTCCCAAAACCAACTTGTAAGGTAAGATTTACACCCATTTATATACTATAATTTGGTTATGCCTCTAGTCAATGTGAAGTTTCTAACACTTAGAACCTTGTCCTTACTATCTATCTTCAGTAATATAATGTCGATAGACATAACACAAAATAATGAGAAGATTCCTAGAGAAGAACTACAAGGATCTATGATAGCATCTCATTAAAATAATAAAAGCTACATACAAGCAATATTATCTAAAAACTTCTACAAGGAAAGGAATCAACAGAGTAGATTGACAAAATCTTTCATGCGTACAACAATGATAGTCAAACTCGATATTTTCCAGTTACTGAGTAACAAGTAACAAAATTGTAAAAGATGCAATCATAACTCGAAGCATAAGATTGAAAAAGATTTATAAAATTATTAAATGTATATAAATTCTTCTATATGCATCTAAATAGTATAAATAAGAGAGAAAAAACCTCTATAACTCATATCAAGTACTTAACTTTAAATTCATAAACATAGATTCATAATTTCATAAACATAAGAAAGTCCCTGATGAAAACTTCATGTAGAATTCATAAATGACAATCAGTGAAACAAAACAACTAAATATACTGCACTAGTTTACCATATAATGCACAAGTTCCACTGAATTATGCCTACTCTAATGCTTGCAGAAAACAGAGAAAGAAAACTGTAAAAACAGAAGAACAAACAATAAGACATGCTGTTGTTGGCGTGGAGAAAATGTATGACTGAGTAGACAAGCTCAAGGTGGAGGTTTGCGCAACTAATTTTAGGAGAAGAAAAGGTTAGTCCTTGGAATAGAAAACCTTTCAGTCACATGATTCACTGAGAAACTAAGACACGGTGCCATTCCAGTTTTGATGATTTTCGGAAATTAGGTCTTAAAAAAAACTGTTTCGAGTGTTTAGCTTTTATGTTTTAACATTTCAGAAGCCCAAAAAAGAGAAAAATAATCAGTTTTTACCAATGAAATAAAAATGCAAAACATGCTTGATTTCACAGAATCATAAAATCATTCAATTCTACGAGTTGAGTTGTGATTTTGGCTACCATGAATAAAACATATTAGATTCGATGAAATAACTATTTGCAGAAGCTAATGTAAAAAAAAGAGGCCAATCTTTTAGAAAGTACTAAACCTATAAAGGCATCATAAACCAGAATGTTAAACTTATTAGGACTACTTTGTTCATTGGAACTGTACTTCTAACCTTCCTTATTCAATGAAATATAATCTGAATTATTCAGAAGTAAGCAGAGTGGTTTGTCCTCATAGAATGAGGCATCTTTGAGGGGAAAGGAAGATAGAAGTTTAAGGTTTATACAATTCTATGAAAATAAGCATCTTCTAGTATCAGGTGAAAGGACTGGAACAATGAATAAAAATAAAGAGTATAGGTGAAGTTGTGTTCAATTTAAATCACAGTTAGCAAAGTTGGCCAGCCCCAAAAGTGCTATAGCAGGATAGCTAAATAGTATTTTGAAATCTTTTACCTAGTTTATAAACATACAAAATCCCTGGAATGGTAAAAAGTACACAAGTCTTCATAATTAATAAAAAAAAAATTATAGGTGTCTTAAACAAAATATACAATTACTAACAAAAGTCAAATACAAGATTCCTAGATAGCAATAATCAATCCTCATCTTCTAAATCCAAGTCTTTCTCTATCATTTTCACCACTAATACGACAGGAGATTTCATGTTTGGAAATTGACATCCCAAAATACCAGACCATCTATCTTAAAATGGATACTTCTGGAATCAACACATAGCACTGCTATCCCATTAGTTACCTCCACTTTTTGGCACGCTACATTCACTACACCAAATTGCTATGCTACTACAGTACCTATAGGACCAGGGCTGCCCCGCACTGTCCGACACTGCTATGGCAGCACTATGACTAGCTATTTAAGCGTGTTTTAACAGTTATTGAGGAACTCCATCATTTTCACAACTATCACAAGTTACAACAGAAGATTTCATTCTTGGAAATTAAAACCCCATAAAAGTCTTAACATGTTTACTAAACCAAATATTATAGGAATCATCACATAGCTCCGCTATCCATCTGTGCCGTCCAATCTTCAACATGCTATCTCTGCTACACTAAACTGCTTTGATACGACAACCCTTATAGTGGCCAGGGCTGCCCTGCATTGCTAAACTGCTTTAGTGGCACTATAGTGTGCTATTTCAGTGTGGCAGTTATTGAGGAACTCCATCCTTTGGCAAAATGTTGAACTCTGTTATACTTTGGCCGAGATATAAGGTTTTTGTAAAATTTAACTGAACCTAGTGGGAAAATGGCACAATCCTGTCATTAATGCCTTGTATCTCCTGACATGCTGTACCTCTTAAAGAAGCATAATATTTATAATTTTTTTTCTGGTAAACATGTTATAATCTAAGTACGTCAACATTAAGGCCTTCTCTATTCTGTAGATATCATTCTATAAAAATATCTCATTCACCAGATGTCAAGCACTTGTTCCATTGCTTCAATCGTGATGTCAAGCTTCATCACCATTGAATCATTTGATCATTCCGTATCAGGTTTGTCCATTAGCAAAATATATCGTACCATTAGATTCTCTTTCCCAAATTCCAATCTATAAAAGCTTCAGTTACAGGCACAACAATCACAGAAACAGAAAATAAAAGCTCACCAGGTCATACGCTTGGCGCGCCAACAAAACCTTCTCAGTACACAGACTCAATGCACTATCCTGATTTCCCTCAATTTCTTTTCGCATTTTCTCAAAAGCGACATCTTCGTCCTCATTCCCATAATTGTTATTATAACTGTGATGACCCTTCTTAGAGCCATGTGATGGGAACCCCATACAGTACTTTGTCTGCTGCCTGGTTTGGTTTATCATAGCTTCCATAACACCACAAACAAAAGTTAAATTAATAAACGTTAAAAAAGTAACTTCAAAGATATTTCACTTAATCTTTAATTAATTTACGTGTAGAAATGAAAAAAGGACAAAACATTTTATGAAGGTAAATAAAATTTATAATATTTCCTGATTTCTACATAAAAAAATCTTAAAGACAAATAAAAATAAAAATAAGCAGAGGAGTATAGAGCAACAAATAAAGCAATTACATTGGGATCGTTCATCGAGTTCACGGACAGTGTTGAGCAGCCTCTGAAGTTCAGCGGGTAATGTGCTTGCGTCTGTGGGAATAATGAAAAATTCAGCAACGAAAAAGAAATTCAAAGAAAAATAGGGTAATAATGAAAGGAGAGATAAACAAAAGGCAATTACACTCCAAATAATCATCTACATAGACTCCGGTGCGTGCAATTGCCATTTTGAGGGAATGATAATCGGAAGTGGTGAGGGTTAGGGCTTCCGATTGCGCGTCTCAGAAGAAAATTGCTTGTTCAGCAGAAAGATTCGAAACGCTGTCGTATAGCGTTGCGCTTTTTTATAAAAGCCTTGTAGGCAAAAAGTTATAACGAAATGAGCGGATCAGCACAATGACAGTTGTTGGTTGTTAAGGCGGGGTTTTATTTGGATTTGTTTTCCCTCTTGTGTTTTAGAAAATGGAAAACATAAAAAAGAAAATAGAATATATTTACTGTGAAATGTAAAAATGTGATATTTTAAGTTGATTTGCTACATCTCTTCTATTATTTTTGTTGGTGAAACATTTAGGTGAATTAATTATTTTTATTTAAGAGTCTTTTATGGTTGTGGTTTTCTCTTTTTATATAGTTTTCTGTCTCAAATGTGGTCATCGGTTTTGGATGTGGTCATCGGTCTTCAGTAAGAGGATATGAGAGGATACCTGCAAAAAATACTTTGATGTCAAAGACATAACACAAATGTCAGAGTGACAGTAGTAGAGATTGGATTTTGGTATCTTGGCTTAGACTTGTTTGTAGTGTATTTGTAAAAATTGAATTGTATGGAAGCGACATTGTAATTGATCGAAATTTCAAGACAGAACAACTTTTGACTGTCTGTTGGTGTCAGTGATTGTCTGGTGAGCTATACATTATTATATTATATTATGACTGAATATAATCGTTCAAGACATTTTATTTTGATTTACTCTACTAGAGTTAAATAATTTACTCTTTTTCCTATAAAGGAAAGTTAATTAAATGGGAATATGATAAAAAAATTGAATATTAATTATGACTTATAACCTTAATCTTAATTTTTTAATAATTGATTATGTTAAAATTACATAATTGATCATTAGTGTGCACAAATTAAATTTAAATGAGAGAGTTGTAGATAAAGATGAAAAAAAAAATTGTTTAACCATACTATAAAAAAAGATTTGACCTTAGTTACACTATAAAGTAATGATTTAAAAACCATGAAAATGAATATCATTATAATTTATTATGAAAATTAAGAAAAATCCTTCTCTAAGATTATGTTCTTTGAAATCAAATAAGGTTTCGAGAATTGATTAATTAATGTAATTTTTAAAATACTTTTTTTATGAATCAAAAACTAAACATATATATATGAAAATAAGTATTTTTAATTACTTATTTTTCAGAATCAAGAAAATATTTATGAAATTATTTATTTAAAATAACAAAAATTCATCTTGATATTATGTATTTTTATTAACAATAAAAAATCAAGATTATCTAGTTATTTATAAAAAAATATTTGTAATAAAAATGTTGATTTTAATTTGATAAAGAATGTTTTTATATACTTTCATTCACAATAAAAAATCAGAAATCAAATAATAGTTTTTTTATGTAAAAAAGATTTCATGTCTTAATTTACTTTGTTTTTAGTTTTAAAATTTTAATATTTTTTAAGTAGTTTAATGATATTTTACATTTTTTAATTCACGTCATTTAGAGTATAAGTAAAGCAAAACACTATGCTTAATACCCTTGCAGTCATATCATAAGCCAAGATAGCATCCACTATACATTGTTTTAGTAAACTATTACATAACTTTTATTTACAATAAAATATTTAATTTATATAAATTATTATATCAAAATAAGATATTAAATATAAGATGACGCAAACAATAGTTCATATATTCAAATAATTATTTTTTATTATTTTGTTTTGTTTTCTAAACAATTACATATTAAATATAAGATTACTCATGAATTTATACAAATATCTAAATTTATTTAAGGGTATAAAAAGTATTTTAAAATTGATAAAAATATTTCTATCATGAGTTTTGAACGTTTGAAAACATAACACTTGAGAAACCGACACACCACCATGCAAGTATATTAAAAAAAGTAAAAAGATATATTAAATGATGTTCAATTTTAATCAAAAGATAATGGAACATACGAAATTATGATAATTTTTAATAGTAGGATGTGATGCAAAGAAAATGAACGTGAATTTGAGATGATTTAAGAGGAGAATATGCGGAAAGTTTAATTGTTTAGATTAAGAAAAAGATGGTAAGATTTGAATAGAAAGTTTATAAAAGTTTGTGAATGATGTGATATGTATAATAATTATTTTAATATATAAAATTATAAAATTATTTTTGTAATTAGAATACAATATATTTTTATTTAATATAATTGATAACATATTTAAAAAATAACTCTAAAATATTAAATTATATAATTATTTTAAAAATAAAATTTAACTTATTATAATTATATTAATTTGAACAAAACTGATTATTTTTTAAAATATAAAATTAAAATTTTTAAAATAATTTTAATATTAAATTTAAATTTATTATTATTTTATAACAACAAAAAAATTATTTTATATAATTTATATTCATTTTGAATATTTACTTTTATTAAATTACAGTGATATTTATACTTTTATTAAGTATTTTATTAATAATATATAAATTTTTTATATAATATTTAATATTGTTTAATATTATTTATTATTAAATTATATAATAAATTAATATATATATATATATATATATATTAATTTATTTTAATATTTATATATAAAATTATATATATAAAAAAATATTTTATCAATCACATCTATCAAATCACTCACCAACTTAATAAATTTTCCTTCATTTTTTACCATCTTTCTCTTAATCCAAATACTCAACTTACCTCACACTTTCACTTCAAATCATATCAAATTCACTCCCTTAAATTCACTCATCCAAAAAAAGCCTTAAGATGAAAGTGTGTAAAAAGTTTAATTGTTTGGATTAAGAAAAAGATGATAAAATTTGAGTAGAAAGTTTGTAAATGATGTGATACATATAATAATATTTTAATTTTTAGTATAATAAATTATAAAATTATAAATTTATTCTTAAAATTAGAAATAAAATGTAATAAATTTATTTAATGTAATTATTAATATTTTAAAAAATTTATGAAAATATTAAATTAATAATTTTTTAAAAATATATTTAATTTATTATAAAATATATTAACTTATTAATTAAAAAGATTAATATTTTAAAATATAAAATTAAAATGTTTAAACAATTTTAATAATAAATTTTTTAAAAAATATTATTTTATAATAAAAATCATTATTATTATTATTATATAATTTATTTTAAATATTTATATTTATTTGTTTTAAATTATAACTATTTTATATTATTATTAATTATTTTTTAATAATTATTATATTATATAATAATATATTAATATATATATATATATATATATATATATATATAATCGATTATGTAGAAACGTAAACGATTACACATATATATATATTAATATATTATTATAATTATATAAAAAAAAGTATTTTGTAGTGATTTTTTCTGCAAATCTTCAGTCGAGAATGGAGAAAGTTTTGACTGATTTTTTTTTCGTTTTTTGTATTTTGATATATTAGGTTTCCAACTTTTCACTTGTTTCTTTACTTAGTAAGTTTTCATCTTTAAAAACAAACATATCATTAAAGTCTAAGAGATCTTAAACACTATTTGAGGAATTTATTCTCCCTTTTTAAGAATTTATTCTCTATGCTAATAATGGATATAACATATTTATGGTTAAACTTTTTCATTCTTTTATAACTCAAGGTTTCAGGGACTATCAGATTAAGATATGTTTGAATTAAAGAATAAATTTGATTGTTTGAATTAAGAAAAAAATAGTAAGATTTAAGTGAAAAATTTATAAAAATTTGTAAGTAATATAATATATGTGATTGGTAAAATATTTTTTTTTAAATTTATTAAGTACTTACTCTGTTATATTTTTAATATTTGATGTATTGTTAGTACTATTTATTTTTGTCTATTAACATTAATTATATTCAATTTAGGGTTAAAAATAAAGTATTAATTAAGATAAATGAAGTAGTACAAATATTTTATATTAACATATTAAATTAGTTTTAGGTATATATTTATTATTTTTAGTTTTAATATATAATCAAAATTACTTTTTTTGAATAATTAACTGAAGAAGATAATTACATATTATTTTATTTTATTACATGATAATTGTATGCATGAAGAAGTATTAGTAACAAATAAGCAATACAAAACCAGCTACTTTCATATTATCTTTTGGACTGTCTATTAAAATAAAATAAAATATGGTAGGGTAGTGATAAGAGCCAATACGCTCCAAGTTTGGTTAGTTAATGTAATCATAAAAAAAATTGACTGCATCAGGTGAGTGAAGTACAACTTAACTAACTAAACAAATAAAACCAATTATTGAAGTTGAGATAGATAACTTAATTAATCATCAACTTCCGAAGAATTAAAATAAAATAATTACCCTCTTTTTCTTTTATAAAATAGACCATAGTCTCAGACAAGTGAACTAGTTCTTACTTACTGTTACTTTATTAAAGAAATGATTTTTTCAATCTTAAATTCAGAATTTAGACACGATTTCACCTCTCTCTAGAACTTTCCAAGCACGTTAAAAAACAGGGGAGAGAAAAGGTACACAGTCAAATAACGGAGTAGTAGAATGGCCACCGCTTCCCCATCTCAACCCCAACCACTTCAGCTCCAAGACCGAGTCGCAATCGTCACCGGTTCCTCGCGAGGAATCGGCCGCGAAATCGCGATTCACCTCGCTTCACTCGGTGCGCGAATCGTTATCAATTACACCTCCAACTCCTCCCAAGCCGACGCAGTCGCCGCTCAAATCAACGCCAACTCCGCCTCGCCGCGCGCCGTCGTGGTCCAGGCCGACGTGTCCGAACCTAGCCAAGTCAAGTCGCTCTTCGACTCGGCCGAGCGCGCCTTCGGCTCGCCGATCCACATCCTGGTCAACTCGGCGGGCGTCCTCGACGGCACGTACCCCTCCGTCGGGAACACCACTGTGGAGTCCTTCGACCGCACCTTCGCGGTGAACACGCGCGGCGCGTTTGCGTGCGCGAGGGAGGCGGCGAACCGGTTGAAGCGCGGCGGCGGGGGGCGGATCATCCTGTTGTCGTCGTCGCAGGTGGCGGCGCTGCGGCCGGGGTTCGGCGTTTACGCTGCGTCGAAGGCGGCGGTGGAGGCGATGGTGAAGGTGCTGGCGAAGGAGCTGAAGGGAACGCAGATCACGGCGAACTGCGTGGCGCCGGGGCCCATCGCGACGGAGATGTTCTTCGAGGGGAAGTCGGAGGAGACTGTGAATAAGATCGTGCAAGAGTCTCCTTTGGGGAGGCTGGGTGAGCCCAAGGACGTTGCTCCTGTTGTGGGGTTCTTGGCCTCAGATGCTTCTGAATGGGTCAACGGTCAAATAGTTCGTGTCAACGGTGGTTATGTTTAGTCCTTTTTTTTTTTTTACTTCATTTTCATCCACTTTCTCTTATGACTTCAATAGACACGCACGAATGCATAATCTCAAAATCTGATCTTTCATTTGGTCTTTGGAGGGTTTTGTTTTAGGGTTTGTATCCTCAGATTTCAAGAGGGATTTACCCTCCTTAAGAGCTAGTGCAATAAAAGTGAGATCTTTCATACTAATGCGATCAAAACTCGTGGAACAATTACTCTTAAAAGAACGATTTTGCTCCATAATACGACGAAACTATGAAAATCAGAATGATTGAGATCGAGAACAATATAATACAATTGGCCAAAGACTTTCAACTACATCTTTTATGCGACCAATTAAATATGAGCAAGCTAGCTAGTCCCAATTGAATTCAACACGTTGTCCCCATCGACATCCGATCATAATGCAAACGAGTTCAACACCGGAGATAGAAAATTACAAGACCACCCATTCACAGCCAAGATCGTGGTTGTAAACCTTCCTTACAAATGGAAGTGTCCCGGTGAAAAAATGAATCTACTAATCCATACGAACATAGGAGATTTCAAACGTAGGTAAACTTAATTTCTAATGATGGTATTGTTCTTTTCGGGATGAACAACACTTAAGTGACCAAGACTACAATGCTACTACGAGTTACACGCAATTCAATTCATTCTTTCCAAACTCCAAACCTTTTACCTTTTACACGGGAAAATGATACTTTTGACACTGCTCTTTATCTAATTTTCATTTGAATGTTGTTTTTTTTTTTAGGTGTACATTTGCATTTTAATTTTCAAAATGGGTAGAAAAAAATTTAAGCAAATGATCAGCTAAATAAGCATAATTTCAAACTGATCAAAATAAAAGTGATATGCTGGCAATTTTAATTAATGACATTAATTAAAATTGTTTCTCTCTCTTCATTTTTTAATTATTTGATACTATGATCCTTAAGTTTAACAATTAACAAAATAAATAATAATAATAATTAACAAAACTATAACATGAATATTAAGGGATACAAATTTATTTAAAATTAAAATAAAATAACATAATGATAATAATAATAATAAGAATAATTTTAATTAAATTCATATGAATTTAATTTAAAGAATAATAATAAGAATAATTTCATACAAATTTAATTTAGAAAATAATAATTATTATTAAATTCACTTATTATTAACTATATTATTATTATGTTATTTTATTTTAATTTAAAATAATAATAATTATTATTAAATTCATATGAATTATTTTTATTATTATTATCATTATGTTATTTTGTTTTAATTTTAAATAAATTTGTATGTCTTAATTTTTTTACTACAATTTTGTTAATTATTATTATTTTTTTTATTAATTGTTAAAGTAACAAATATAATGCTAAATAATTAAAAAATTATTTGTTAATTATTATTATATAATCATTATTTTTTTATTAATTGTTAAACCTAACAATCATGATATCAAATAATTAAAAAATGATTGCAAAGAGAGAAATGATTTTAATTAATGTCATTAATTGAAATCGCCAGCATGTCACTTTTATTTTGACCAGTTTGAAATTATGCCTATCTAATTGGCAAAATTTGCCCATTTTGGTAAATAATTTTTTCTCTACCCATTTTGGGAATTAAAATTGAAAAGTACACCAAAATGGAAAAAAAGCCCCCATTTGACACTCATATGTGCACGTGAGCCCACCAGCGAAAGAGAGAGAATGTGCTTGTTTTTATTTTTGTTGTATATGGAAGGATAATTTCATCAATTTCATCTAAGTGGTTAGTCGGGTATATCTAAGTGGTTAACGACATTGGTATCATTATTATGAACGTAGCTAACCACTTATATGTACACGACTAACCACCTTGATAAGGTTCAGATAATTGACAGGTACTGATTGGGTGTCGGAATTATGAACATGGCTAACCACTTATATGTACACGACTAACCACCTTGATAAGTTAGAATAATTAATAGACACTGATTTAATATGGGTGTCGGAGTTATGAACGTAGCTAACCACTTAGATGTACACGATTAACCAGTTATTTAAGGTTGGAATAACTCACAGGCAGTGATTTAATATGGGTGTCAGAATTATGAACGTAGCTAACCAATTAGATGTACACGACTAACCAGTTATGTAAGGTTGGAATAACTCACAGATAGTGATTTAATATGTGTGTTAGAATTATGAACGTAGCTAACCACTTAGATGTACACGACTAACCAATTATTTAAGGTTGAAAAAACTCACAGGCAATGATTTAATATGAGTGTCGAAGTTATGAACATAGCTAACCACTTAGATATACACGACTAACCAGTTATTTAAGGTTGGAATAACTCACAGGCAGTGATTTAATATGGGTGTTGAAGTTATGAACGTAGCTAACCACTTAGATATACACGACTAACCATTTATTAAGGTTGGAAAAACTAATAGGCAATGATTTAATATGGGTGTCGGAGTTATGAACATAGCTAACCACTTAGATATACACGACTAACCAGTTATTTAAGGTTGGAATAACTCACAGGCAGTGATTTAATATGGGTGTCATAGTTATGAACGTAGCTAACCACTTAAATGTACAGGACTAACCACTTTGACGAAATTGATGAAATTGACGAAATTACCCTTCCGTATACAACAAAAACAAACACATTCTCTCTTTTGGTGGTGGGTCCACATGACACGTAGGAGTGTCAAATGGGAGTAGGATGAATAGTGGTGTCAAAGTAACATTTTCCTTTTACACGGAGTTTAAGGCCATATTGGTAATTCATTCTTTCCAAACCTTTTACACGGAGTTTAAGGCCATATTGGTAGTGAGGCCACGTGTCTAGCAAGACTAGATGACTACTTTATACTACAACCTTTCCTTTTTGTGTATATAATGCTAAAGAATTAGAAGAATAAATGATTTGATCTCACCCTCTTCTCTAAGGTCTACGTTTATTTATCGGCAGAGAGGTTCTCCTAAACCTTCATCCGTCATCCTTTTCTAATTTTTAGAGGGTTAATACTTTATTATGCAAAATTATAATAATTTTTTTAGAATTTAAGTAGTTGGTTTTAGTTGTTTAGTTGGTTAAGCTCTTTCCTTAGATTCACAATGATGTTTTTGGGATCTTTTCAAACGTTCTCATTTAATCGTCAATTGCATAGTCCACAAGCCTTCCAAGTCTATAATGTTAACAACTTAGTCATTCTTCATTTTGAAGTCTAAACATTTTATCATTTTTAACGAAAACTCTAAACATTTTTTAAATCAATGTGAAATTTGAAATGATCTTTTAGAGTTATGCCTAGTTCCTCAAACGTCATGTCGTTTCAATATCTAGTAAATATTCCCACATAATTCATTTGGGTTTTTTTATTGTCCTTTGGAATTTTCTTGAGCTTTAATCGTCTCTCTTCGTCTTCATTACTTCTCCCTCCGTTTTCGCTACATCTTTCATCGTCTTCACTTCTTTGGGTACGTCCTTGGCCTTTCAATTTCATTTCATGTTTGAATTAATATCTCTTTGAGTTCTTTAACATTTTTGTACGTGTGTCAATCCTAATTACATTGTTGAGTATGTTTCACTTGAACTTTAAGTTTTAAACTTTTGGTGGATTTGTTCTTATGTCAGGATTTATGCGCTTTAATATGTTCATTTTTAATTAGTGTCATTCTTTCTTGGGTCGTAGATTTCTAAGTTTTCTTATGAGTTTTGCCTTTTTTTTTTTTGGATTTCTAGG
>Ga0209489_107475_pt1 | contig 16214 bp, 8 predicted proteins | sample SiratrowhiteBW_FD_187527 | JGI IMG/M metagenome (GOLD analysis project Ga0209489, IMG submission 187527) | Root nodule microbial communities of legume samples collected from California, USA - Siratro white BW (SPAdes) (version 2) | ecosystem: Host-associated > Plants > Roots > Nodule | place: USA... | reverse complement strand
ATAAACACAATACAATCACAGCGCTATAATCTAGGTCTCTCTAACATCATCCTAGTGTACAAACTAATATAAAGCACCAACAAAGTAAATTAATTAAATAGAAATATTGAGTGGACGAACCTGAAAAGTAGAGACAATGGTAGCGTGTGCACGACTATGGTGGAGAAGAGTCTACACAACAATGGTAGAGACCTGAAAATATAGAATCAAGTCAAACAGAAAAAAAATTGGATAAAGGCAGAGAAAGAGATAGCCTTCAATGGTGGTGTGCGTCGCGGCAGTAGAAGAAAATTTCAAAAAGAGAGAGAGACGTGGTGGTGGGGGTCTAAGTGGTGGTGGTGGTGGCTGCGAAAGAACCTCCACGCGGTGGTGGTGGCTGCAAAAGAACCTCCACGTGGTGGTGGTGGCCGTAAAAGCAAAACCGCGGAGAGAGAGAGAGAGAGAGGTTGGTCGAATGGCGAGGGAAAGGGAGAGGCACTGCAAGGAAGAGGAAGACAATGCACTGATGGAGGATACGTGAGGACGAAACAGCAGCAGCAAAGGGAAGAAGAAGAAATAGCAACAACAAAGGGAAGAAGAAGAAGCAGCAACAGCAAAGGGACGAAACAGAGGGCACATGAGGGGGGAAGAGTTTTTGTGCCCTAAAAGAAGACATCCAAACGCGATTGTTAGTGGCAACCGCATTTGTATGTAGGATAAGAACGCGGTTGCCACTAACAACCGTGTTTGTATCTTTCTGCAAAACAATTTTTAAATTATTTTGCAGGAAGATACAAACGCGGTTGTTAGTGGCAACCGTGTTTGTATCCTCCTGCAAAATAATTTAAAAATTGTTTTGCAGATACAAACGCGGTTGTTTCAAGAACCGTGTTTGTATCTCCTGCAGTTTTCAATAATAAATTATTTGTGGCTTATTATCACGGTTTTTGCGTCAACCGCACCGGTATAGTCTTACTTAATTTCAAAAATGTCACCGCGGTATTTTTAAATGCCGTTCATTTTTAACCGCGATGATATCTCACCTTTAAATGTCCTTTCTCTACTAATGAAGAATGCACTTTCTTGAAGGTGACAATTACTAATTTATGATTTTTATTTTCTATTCAAAATAACATTTTTATTTGAATTAGTTATCTCGAAGAAGTACCCAATATTTTTTTTTTAAGAAATGAACTAGTTAAGTCATTAGGTACTATCTACAATTAGTTTTTTATATTCATATGTAATAAATATGTTAGCGTAATTTTGACAGTCAAATAGTTACTTGGTTATTATTGAATTAATAGTATTGACATATTAATAGTGATAATGTCACATGTTAGCATATTTATCTTAACAAGATAATGTTAGTTAATTCAAGAGTAATAAAATTATACGACAAAATTAGCAAAATTACTAAAGGCTAAGTATCAAAAACACTTATTAGCAAAACAGGTTCTAGGTACCTAAATCTACACACTGATCTCATGTTTGGTTGTTTTGGTTGGAAAATTCCAAAAACTCAAAAGGAAAATCCTTGATTTTATGAAATAAAATATGACAAACAAGTATACAATGACTAAAAGTTTAAAAAGGAAAGGGAAAATCCAATGCTTGGATTCCTACAAATTTTCCTCAAATTCCTTGAATTGATCATGTGCTTTCTTTTGTGCACTTCCTCTTATTCCTTAGTGGTTTTTTCTACTAAAAATAAATAAAACATAAATGCAAAATGAAATATCAGAAAGAAAGTAATGGTGTGGAGTTGGACTCAGATGCCATGAAATTCACTAGTTGTAAACCTGGTGGACAATAGGCATTCATTGCATTCTTACAGTGTAGCTCCAATAGTCCACACTTCTCATTAACTTCATCATTTTCAGCAGCATCCTAAAACGTAACATTAAACACAGTTTCAGTAAGATATAGCAAAACACTATCTATCTATATGTGTGTGTAGAAATAGATATGCTCATCATAGGTCATGCATGCAACCATAGGCTTCAAACTCATTCAGACTTTATTATCATAAGGGTCTTCCTAACTAGTGTCATTAAGAAATCAAAAATAGAAAGAGTATACATATTTCTATCAAGTTCATATGTCATTTGATCTCATTCAATATATTTTATGACAATTGATTATATATTTATAATAATTAATACTTTGTTATCAATCACTATAATTCTCATTTATCACCATAATTCATATGTAGTAAGAATAATTCAATCCTTACCCAAAAAGGTCTATAAATAAAGACCAATATATCATGAAATATTTATTCAATCTTATATTTATTCACTTGTATTATTTTGATGCTTTTATTGACTGGAGTCAGAGTATATAAGGATTATGAGAAGTAACTCCCATTTTGAACCTCTTGGGCACCATAATTAACTGGGAGAAGAACCACCAACCAAACAAGAGAACACACCGCAAAAAATTTAATGCTGCAAACACAAAAATTAGTAAACATAAATATAAGAATAAGAAAGTAAAATTAAGCAAAATACAATTTTGGCATGGCAGGGTTATTGTTGCATGCAATTATTGTAGTGTACCAGCATGAATGTTGAACAATGGATACTTTACAAAACTCCTTCAAGAAAATGAAGATAATTTTTTATTCCATAAGATAAACCTTTTTTTTTCTCTTTTCATGATCTCATTAACCTTTAGAGGAAATTCCAAGATTGATTATTGAAAAACTCACTGATCCAATTTACTCTTCTTATTACAAATGCAAGATGTTTAATCCATAATCCTAACATTCACTCGATGAAAAGATTAAAATATCAAGGATCTACATAATTACTTTATACTTTTTTCTAGGATCAGTTTTTTTATCTTTAGGGATAAATTTGGGTAATCACTCTAGTCCTTATTTCTTAAAGAAAAATCAGTATGATAATATTGGTCACTTGTTAGTTCTTATCCTAATAAAAAAAGAGGAAAAGCTGAAGTATTTAGAGAAATTATCATTTAAAATAGTTTTATCAAGAATGACATTTAAGCCTAACTCAACCTTACAAACCGACTTGGTAAAATGAGGTTTGCATCCATTTATAAACTATTGAAAGACCTGTCCGATAGCGGCCCAATAACGGTGGCCCAAAAACCGTGCTAGGATAGGCTCTGTTACCATATCAATAATAAAATTTAAGCCTAACTCAACCTTACAAACCAACTTGGTAAAGTGAGGTTTGAACCCATTTATAAACTATTGAAAGGTCTCATCTCTAGTCGATGTGGGATGACTTATATATTGTTTCTCAAGCCACTGCAGTTCTTTTTTTTTTTTTTACAACAAGTCTGCCTTACATTTAGCTGTCAATCTTGTGTTTCATGAGTGTGGCAAACACATTGAAATTGATTGACATGTGGTTAGAAAAAAAGGTTTGTAATGTTGTTCTTCGTTTGCTCCCTATCAATACTAAGTCACAGGTTCCCGACATCTGTATAAAACCTCTCATACCCAAATTGTTCTTATATCTCGTGTCCAAGATGTGTTTAATTAGTCTCTATGCTCCATCTTGAGGGAGGTAATAAATGATAAATAATTATTTATGTGAGAAGCATTATAGTATATTAATGGATAATAAATAATTATTTTATGTGAAGGTTATTAACAATTATGTTAGAATAATTATTCTATTATGATCTTGTCATTCCATGTATTTCATAGAGTATTTTCTTTCATCAAGAGAATAAGAAGAAAAATATATGATCTACAAATATTTATAATAATATTCTTTAAATTGCATATAGTTTGTTTTTCACGGGGACATAGTGAGTAACAAAGTGATCAGTAGCACATGTCTCCATAACAAAGTAATCAACAAAGTGCACTTGTGCACAATCGCTCATTAATTACTCTTTGTCAAGACAACTTGAACAGTAATACAAAACAGTAATATAAAAATCGCTTTCTATTGTGGAAATTTGTAAAGAAAAAGTTTCAACTTGAACAATTTTTCATAAGTTGCTTTAAGTCAAGACACACAACTCAACATGACATAGTCTGTCATAAATTTGTTTTTTTTTAAAGCACACTAATCAACAATATTTTTTTAAAGCACTGATCAACAATATGTATCATGGAAAAAATTTCATCAACACCTACAAATTTATATAATCAATAGGTTTTGATGTAGTTGATCTAATCTGCGGTGATTATTTCAACTCATAAGAATTATGATTATTTATCATTCAATTAATCTTCAAGTATAGATTCAAACATATCATCATGACCAAACACAAAATCTTATACAGTGTGAAGAATAAACCGCAAATATTAATTGTATGTCTAAATAAAAAATTTATGCAATGTGACACATGCTAAATTGAGTAGAGATAAAATAACACTTATATTAAACATCACGGCTTAAAAGGATTCACACTTAAAAAATGTGTATCAAAAAGTTAAAAATTAAACAATTAACAACTTATAGGTATATGAACATAGTTTGACATTCTTAGAAGAGAAAACAATATTTTCATGGGTTTTATTACCTACTTGAGGCATAATGTGAGTAATAATGGATGGATTAATGAAGACTAAGCACGTTTATATCCATAAAAGATAATGATTGAGGTTGTGTAGATAATTGGTCGGGCTGAGAGGCCTTTAAAAAAAAAGTGGTAAAAGGGTGATATTTTTACAAGACCTTGAGACTGAGAACAATACTTTCAAGATATCAACTCCAATAGTTCTTTTGTCGTTCTCCAATCTCTGACGTTTGGAACAAAAAGAGAGGTACCTGTAGAAGGTAATTTGATGCTCAAGTCAATACTCAATATTTAGAGGTTTAGTGTGACTTAGGTTAAGATCAACCTACCTTTTTCTCCTCTGGTTTTCTATTATTTATAATAGTAGTTATGTAATGATGAATTTCTCACTGCTTTGTCAGGAAGAAGGTGTAAGGTGCACTCAACATTAAATGTTTGTGTAATGATTACTCTAGCACCCTTTATCAGGAGAAAGATGTAAAATACACTCAACCTATCTTTTGTTAGGTGGGAAGAAGTGAGGCACTGCTATGCTATCAATAGGATGGCGTTGGACCCAAGATAAGCCATATTAGGAATGGCCAGATAGTACACTTGCCTTGGGTTACCTTGGGTTCAACGTCATCTAATTGGTAGCCTAGAGTGTTCACCTTTCCTCACCTGACAAAAAGGTAGGTTGAGTGTATTGTACATCTTCCTCGAGATAAAGAGTGTAGAGTAATCACATGTTGAATGCACCTTACACCTTCTTAATGACAAAGTCATCATTACATAAATACTATTATAAATAATAGAAAACCAGATAGAAAAAAAAGTACGTTGATCTTAACCCAAGTCACACTAAACCTCTAAATATTGAGTATTGACTTGAGCATTGGAGTTCCTTTTGTAGGTATCTCCCTCTTTTTTCTAGACATTGAAGACCACAGAACGAAAAAAAGAACTGTTGAAGTGGATATCTTAGAAGTATTATTCTCAACCTCAAAGTCATGTAAGAACATGTGATATTGGGTACTACAACTAATATTAAAGAAGTTTGTGCCGAACTAGACTATACATATTTTCTTATAAGGACAAGGATGAATCCTTTAATCTATGGTATTAAGTGGGATGAGGTAGTAGCATATCCTATTCTTAATTTTAAGCAGGGGTCTTTAGTAATCGATATTGCACATTCCTTGATAAAGCAAAATTGACATGCTTCGATGAGAAAATGACAACCTTTATTTACCAAACTTGGTCGCATTACAAGTAGTTTTTGTAATAAATATTTCATTGTTTAAATATATAATGAAATGTTGAGACACATTACAAGTAATTTTTGTAATAAATATTTCATTGTTTAAATATATAATGAAATGTTGAGACACCTAATGAATAGTGAGGTGATTAATATGGTTGTACATCTTTCTGAATTTGAAAATATTATTGCTCAAGAAGAAGAACAAAATGAGCTAGTGTATTGACACACATATCATGAACATTAGAAACTAAAGGTCATCCTTCAAAAAACATGAAAAAATTTTCATTTTTAATAAGGTGTACATATCTCGAGATTATAAGAGTTCTTTTTTCCCGGGTATTGCTACATATATATTAGTATATATATTAGTACACGCTTGGTTCAAGTAACACAAACATTATTATGAAAATTGTTTAAAAAGCAGCTGGTGTGAGATGTCTTTGTTTATGTCAAGGTATAGCAAAGTTGTCGATCATCAGGTTTGACCACATGAACATATTCTTAGTCATTTTGACAAGGACCTTTGTGTAGAAATATTTCAGAAGCTTGAATAATGTGGGCTAACTTAAATTGTCTGGCTAAGATGGAGGAAAAAGATATTTGAGCATTTATTAAGCCTGCACCAAGAATTAGGTAGACACAAAGAACAAAGTCTGTTAAGCAAAATCTAAGAGTATTTTTCATCACTTCAGTTATCAACACTGTGGATTAGATCAACTATACTGAACCGTATTGATTGTAGGAACATAAAACAATAAATTCGTACAACAATGGTATTGATAGATTTTTTACATGATACATATTGTTGTTTAATGGCATTTAAAAGACAAATTTATGAAAGACTATATCATGTTGAGTTGTATGCCTTAACTTAAAGTAACTTAAGAAAAATTGTTCAACTTTAAATTTTTTCTTTACAAATGTTCCATAATATATAAAGCAATTTTTATGTAGTAATGTAATTTGTTTTGTATAATTATGCAAGTTGTCTCTACAAAGAGTAATGTAATTTGTTTTGTATAATTGTGCAAGTTGTCTCTACAAAGAACAATTAGTGGAGGATGGTGCAAAAGTGCACTTTGTTTATCGGTATATCCTATGGAGACATGTTGCTACTATACCAACTTTGTTCCTCACTATGTCCTGGTGAAAAACAAATTATATGTAATTTAAAGAGTATTATTATGAATAATTTATAAATCATTATAAACTATTTATTAAAATTTACTTTTAAAATAGTATTCATAATTAAAAAGTTTAATTGTAATATCATAAATAATTAAATAATGAAGTATATGTGAAGAGAAATATATGAAATTTGTATTTATTACATAATTGAGAACAATATTGACACATGTTTTAGTGTATTTACAGATGTGACACTACGAACTCTTTTTGCATGATTATGTTTCATACATAATTATGTTGTTTCATAATGTGCATCTAAGTCTTTATTCAACTTAACTTAAGTTTATTGTTTAAAATTATTTTATTATATAATTACATTATTTCATAATGTCTATCCAAGCTTTTTATTCGACTTAGACTTAGGCTTGTTTTTAAAATTATTTTTACTTTAAAACTTGGACATAGTATGGTCTAGGGTAAAGAGATTAATAGTTTCATTCTTTAAATTTCTAAAGGAGTACTTCATATATATGAGAAACTTCTTGTAGTCTATACATATAGACTATGGACATAAAAATATCATGGTACACTTATTTACATGTTGCAATTACATGGAAGCGTGACAAGTTTTTAGAATTTTGTCACGGTCACATCATCATTTGTCTAATAAAACTGTAAATCGTATCGTTGGTCAAACCTTTGTCAAATTTTTGTTTCCTTTACCAAAAATCTGGTGCTGATCCTCTCAAAAGTAAGGTCTCTATCAAATTTTCCTTAGATTATACATCTTTCAATGTCTTTGTTATCATTTTAAATTACACATAGCCAACAATAATTATGATTGCCAACTTCCTGTCTCTATGAAGATTTTGTCACAACAAGTGTATTTTGTCATGACCAAATAAGAGATTGCGAGGATCGATATCTTTCTAAACACAGGGCATGCACTTTTTATTGATTTGTGTTGGTAAAAAATAGAACACAGATCACCTATAGAGTTATCTATCTATATGGATTTCTAAAAAGAAGAACTAAACATTAATAATCTCATCCTAAACAATAATAAAGATAATTAGTAATATATTGTTATGCTCTTCTTATGTGATTGCAACAATCAAAGTCCCTTTATATTTGTCATATAAAAACATTTCCTCGACGCAAACTTGGCTTACAAAATTTAAAACTATAGTTTGGATAGCATGATCTTTATTTATGTCATTGTTCGAAATATGCTAGTCAAGTAATTATCTTTCACATAAAATCTAAAGCATAAAGTTACATGGCATTAAAGTCTAAAGTATAAAGTTACATGACAATATTTAGTAGAACTCTTCCCAAAATTATAATATACCTTATCAAAGTAGAGCAACTTGCCTAACAATGGGTTGACCAGTGAAATAATATGTAGTTCAATTAAACAAATTGTGATGTGAGTGTAACATATTTCAAAAATTTATTTCACTTGTCATGTTTCCGTTTCCGTGTGACTGAAACATGCAAACAGGCACGCTACACTATATACATCCGTCAAGTGTACACCTTAGAACAAATATCTTATATTATGAAATACTCTTTTGACAAAATAAGAAATAAAAACTAGTAACTTCTCTGCATTGAACCAGTATTATATTTAAAAACAAAGATTCTTTTTAATTATGTTTGCAAATGGTCAAATAACAAAAACTAAAAAAAAAAAAAAAAAAATCCACTTTGAATGTACATCTTTTAGATTGATAGTCAAATAACATAAACTAAAAAAAATATCCACTTTGAATGTACATCTTCTAAATGGATTCTTCTAAATGGATTCGTATCCCACAAAAATTGTACCTTCACTCATTTAAAGAAAAAAAGTGACATTACTTTGTAACTTTCCAATCAAACAACTTTGAAAAAATTATATTAATATTTTTCATATATTAATTGATCAGGATGTATCTCAAATATTAGTTTATAAATCTCAAATGTTAACGAAATCCACTTCAAGCTCTTCCATAAATCCAAATCTCATCAATTTCATCACTATAATAATCTATAAAAGATTTATCCAACAAGCAAAAAATCCCCATATTTACTATCTAACCAACAAATGTTAGAAGCCTACAACAATGACAATCTCACAATTATTTTTCAAATCAATTATTTAACATATCCAAAATCCTATAATATGGAAATGAAAAAACAAGTTATAAAAATCAACTATCAATTAGAAATTTTTAATTATAAAAAATAATGTTTAACATACAAATAATCAATCGTTAAAAAGGTAATCAACTTCTTAAACCAAGTATATAAGATAAAGATTCAACACCCAGCATAGCATTAATACGTTTGTCTAAACAAAATAATGTCTGGTACTTACATTAACCATCACGAATAAAAAGATATACACTTAACTAAATGGTGTAATTATAACTATGTTTTAAATTTCATATTTTCTCTCATCCATCTTTAATGAAATAAATTAAATTGCAATTATTTATCAGTGCATATTCAATTTTTTTTCTATTTTCTTTACATAAGTTCTTTATCAAATGTTATTACATAAATTTTTTATTATAATTTGGTAGATATATAAACTAATTCTATATTAAAAATTGATTTAATCCTACAATTATTCTTTATCAATTTTAATTTTTACAACTGATTTCATAGCTTTTTTTTAATAATAATTAATAATCATTGCTGCTAGCTTAATAGTCTTATATTAATTAAAAATCGGAACTAAAAATAACTTAATATATTCTTTTTTCTTTTAACTCTCTAAAACTCTTTCTTAAAAATATAAAAATTTTTTACAGCTTACCTTTGAGGTCAAAACAATTTCAAAACTTACTTTTTCAATATATTATTAGATATCTTTAAAAAATCTTATTACTTTTTCAAGATTCACAAAATTTTTGTCATTATATATAACAAAAAAAATTAATAAATTAATTAACTTTTATTTATAATTTTTGGACCACCAAAAAGATATTTATTTCATTTAAACTACTATTTCAAAATTATATAATACTATTTTTTATTTTTTCAACAAATTAATAATCACAAATTCTTTTTCACATACCAATTAAAATTTATTATCTGTACTTTTGATTAATCATTTCATTTTATCTTTGTAATATAGATTTTTTTTTTTCATGTTAACCAAGCTAAAACCCTTCTAAGTGGGTTTGAAACAAAGGATACTTGAGAAAGACAACTAACAAATAAAGTTCAGATACCAGTAAGAGTGAGAGAGAACATACCCATCCTTAAATGGGATAACTACTTTATTTAAGATAATGGATGTGAAGAAAAAAGAAATAGTATGTGTGTAACATTTTCTTTTCTCTTTGGAATTGTGTCTCTATCTCTCTTGTCTCTTGGAATTCTAGAATACTCTGTAGGTTATGATTTTTTCCCAGTCATAACTATTGCTCTTGAGAATAATTTTTGTTTCTACTGTGATATTTTCTCTAATATTACATTGGTGATTGTATATTCATTTATGTTTAATGAGGTGCATTACATTAGTACTATAATCTAAGAAGAATCATAAGTTACAGACCATTCTAAAATTTCAAGAAACAAGAGAGATATAGAAAGAAGTCTAAGAGACAAGAAAAATAGAAAGAAAATTCAATCCAGACAAGAAAAGGTTACACACATATTCTCTTTTTTCTCTACTTCCACTATGTTAAATAAAATAGTCATCCTATTTATAGTTGTGTATTTTCTCTCTCAGGAATTTCAACCTTTTGTTGCCTGTATTAGATGTAGGTGAGTACTATTATTTGGTCTTTTCCTGCTGTCAAGACTTTGGAGCCTACATAGTAAGTTGCCAAAGGATAATGAGATACAACATAGAGTAATGTCTCTTGGTTCTCTATGCCTAACAAGCACAAAGGGTTTATTTCTCGTATTGGCTCCAAGAAGCCTTTCCTGATATCACTTTTCCTTCTGCTAATAATATCTTTCTAGTAAATCTAGAAATAATGATATAATTGTTCTATTTTGAAAAATTTTAGTATCCGCACTAGTTTGGAAAAGGTTATGCAACCTCTCCAGGTTGTTTGAAAATTTTGTTTACCTATCTTGAAAAGGCAAAGTTTGGCCTATTTTTTTTTTCCTTATAAATCTAATTTTCCAATGTTTTGGTTGTTTGAGGAAATTGTCTTGATGGGTTTGACCAGATCTTATGTGTCCTTTGTAAGGTTTTTTTTATATTTCATTTTTATGTTATATTTAATGTGAGGAAGTAAAATATTATTATAATGATGAATAGCATGAATTTTATTTTATTTAAAAAAAAAAAAAAACTCTACCGTTGCCTGCTGTATCAGTGACGTTTTCATGTTACTGAGATAGGAATTCGACACTCCCGAGTCAACATTCACACTCATTGCATGTGGGAAATTTTCATTTCAAATATTATTTTTGAAAAAAATAAAAATTCAGTTATGATTATACTCAAAAGTTTTTTAGTTAAATTTGCTAGATTTGAGTTGCATACATCCTATGTAACCAAGATGACATCAACTAGAAAAAGGTAAGAATGAAAGAAGATAAAGTGCATGTGAAAAAGCCTGAGAGAAACTGACCCGAACTTGAAGAGTCTGATGATAACGAGAGCATCCACACCATGAGCGTTCAGGATCTCAGCTTCGGTGGCTCTGAACGCCCGGAAAACCCAACCGACGGAAGGAAGGAAACGGTGAAGAGAGGTTGAAGGTGACTGAAGAGGGATTTGATGGTGGTGTGAGAAAGGACGAGTGTAGTAGATGGAGGCGGTGGAAGGCTGCTTCTTGAGAAGGGAGACGAGGGAGAGAGTGACGAAGGCCAATCCTATGTTTATGGCGGCGGAAGCCAAAAGACTGTTTGTGTTCATCTTCCAATCCTAACTATTTACTTATTTGCACTTTAATTTTAGAAATGATGAAATGAAAATGGGTGAAATGAAGAAATTATGTGTGTGTTGTGAAGTGTGAGGTGTGTGGCAGAGGCTTCTCCAGTGAGGGGATGCAATGGCAGTGTTTGAATGTCACCTACCCTTTTTCATGCACATCTTTTGGCAGTTTTCCTTTGACAGTTTTTTCCATGGCTTTACGCAACCTCTCTCTACCTCTACTATTTAGTAAAATTAGTATATTAGTTTACTTATTTGACATGAAGAATTAATAGAATTTTTTTATAAAAATATTGTAATTTTTTGCACAATATTTGTTATAGGAGGTAGATTTTGAAAGATATAATCTATATACTTACTATAGATAATCCTGAATCCTGAAAAGAATTTATCAGTTTGATGTCATTATGTTAAGTAATGTTAAGATGATATTGAAATAACTTCATCTAATATGAAGTGGATTAAATATACATGAATTTAATTAATGTTAATTAAAATTTATATTTTTTATTTTAAATAAAGTTATATTAGGATGAGATATTTATATCAAGATGTCATGATTTAAAATATTTTTTAAGAAATTGAGTCGACTTGGTTCTTTATTATTTTATTATTTATGTTAAAATTAATATCTATATAGAAATTATTATACACATAATTGTTAAAAAGATCAATAGATAATTTTAAAGTTAAAATAAAATTAAAATATATTAAAAATATAAAAATTCTTATAAAAAATGTAATAGGAGATAATATAAAAGATTAGATTGCTAGTTTTATATATTATATATTAATATTTGTTTGATTATTTTATTTTGCGTAATAGTAGAGAAAATGAATTTATAAATCAGCAAAATAATAAAAAACATAGGAAAATTAATAATTAAATTTGAAAGCAAATTTAATATTATCTACATGGATTATTGTTTCTACGGAGACCTCCACTTCAATAATATGAACATTTTTTTTACTTATTCATCCGTTTCGTTGTGAATTGTTGAGTATGTCATTTTCCTTATTAGATCATGGGATTAGATATTAAAATTGAACTTGTGTATTTATATTGATAATTTTTATTTCAAATTAGAAAAAATTGACTATTATTGATGTATTGTAGTTGGACTTCTTGATAAATATTTGATATAATAATTTAATTATAATTTGCATTATTAATCTTTCCTCTTACTTCATTTTATGTTTCAATTTATATCTTCAAATTTTTTAATTTTTTCTATCTAATTATATTTTTATATTTTAATATATTTTATATTTTAATATATCTTTTTCTATTGTAACACCATTTTATAAGTTAACGACAATTTAAGGGATTAATCATATTAGACATACCCAATAGAACAATTTCATTTATTTAATCATATCTTTCCATTAAAAAATTTTCCTCTAAAGGTATAATGATATCCTTTCCCTTCATTTTATTGCATTCTACATAATTTTCCAAATTTTCCTATTAAATACTCTATCCATCATTGCATGTTGCTAGAGGTATTTTTTTAGGATAGATTTTTAAAACAATGTTGAGATTGACTGGATCATAGCATTTGTTCTACATTTCCTAACACTTTTTCTTCTCCAAATAATGGACAATTTAAGTCATCATTAATGTGTGACAAATTCCTTCTAAGTAGTTGGTCTTTTGTTGGTAGCCTCCCCATTATCAATCTATATAGGAATAATTGAATTTTTGGAAGGATTTTCTCCTTCCAAATTGCTATGAAAATTTGTTTGATTGATTACCCTATTTTACTCTTTTGGATAATGTTATAAGATGATTTAATTAATTATACCACATTTATTTTCTCATTCAAAATCTTTTTATTATCTTCCACCTGTACACCTTTTTTATTTCCATTATCCATTAGATTTAATACCAAATTCTTTTCTCATTCAAACATTTACCCTCCAATTAAAATTTCACTTGTATGTTATATCAACTCATGCCCTTGTTTTTTCTTATCTCAATTTTTTTTTTTTCAAAAATAATAAACAATATGTCGTAAGATTGTTTTGAGCTACACTTTTGTTTTTATTTCCATGCTAAACATCAATATAGAATTTCAACTTTTTTTACACCCCTTCACATGCATGACATATTATTATCAAACTACCTTGTTTTTAAATCCCCTAGCTCCATTTACCCAACAATGCTTCATTGAACTTAGAAATGCTTTTGTCCTATATACCCTATGTTCTTTGGCCAACCTACTTTATCCCACTTAAGAAAGTGGGTCTTTTCTTCTTCTTCTTCTTCTATTTCAATCCACATAAAACATTGCATCTACAATACCTTCCTAATCACTAACTTAGGCATTGAGAGACATGAATATAGTGGAAGAGTTGTCAACATTGAGTTAAATAGACAAATCCTTACTTGTGATAAAACATGTTTCCATGAAGCTAACTTTTGTCTGAATTCTTTTACCACAAGTTTTCACAATTCCATCCTTTTTAGATTGTCTTTAAAGCTTTTATCTCTTTCCCCTCTAACTCAAAAGGTTCAAATTTATCTTATTATAGTTAATAATTCACCCCAAAACCATCTCAAAGCTTCTCAAAATATTTTTTTATAACTTTCACATTTCTCTTTGTATTTCCTTATAACATCTACAAATTGAAGGATATTAACCTCGACTTCATCCTATCTTATACTTGTGAACATCTTCTTCTTCTTCTTTACATCCCTCGTAAGGCCACTTAAATCTTCACCTACTATTGTGAATAGGAATAGTGTCAATGAATCTCCCTTTCTTAAACATCTTTTCATAACAAACTGCTTTGTAGGGCTTCTGTTAGGAAACACATATACCAAACTAAAATAGAGACACTCCTTTATCCAAAAGATTTAACTTTGGCAAATTTTGGATCTTCTAAGCATCTAGAATAAAAAATGTTAATTAATATTGTCATAAACTTTCTCAAAAGTAGCCTTAAAAGGAAAGCATCCATCCAAACCACATGATCTTAATTCCTCTTCTCTTATCCCACTCCAACCCCATTCCAAACCCAACTATATTTCAACAAGCCATGGCGACTCAACACCGATACCCTCAAACCTATTTCGACTTCCAACTGTTCTCACTCTCAACTCCCAACTCTCCACCATGGCTCCCTCTTCCCTCTTTTTCCCCCAACTCTCCATCATGGCTCCTTCTTCCCTCCTTCTCCCCCTCTCTCTCGCCCTTCTCTGCCTTCTCTATGCTTCCTTTTCTACCTACAAGTCTTTTGCCAAGTTTACGTTTATCTCAATCTTAATATTTAAAAAAAAATTAAAAATGATATATCGGATGACACTTCATCCGATATAAAAAAACAAATCTTAAGATATGATAAGGTGTGTCATCCTTTGTTAATTAATATATACCGAATCTTAATATTTAAAAAAAATTAAAAGCTATATATCGGATGACATTTCATCCGATATAAAAAAAACAAATCTTAATATATGATAAGGTGTGTCATCCTTTGTTAATTAATATATACCGGATCTAGATTGTCCTGTATATATTAATTAACAAAACCTATACAGGATGACATTTCATCCGATATATGCAAATTTTAGAAAAAATATATTAAATGAGGTGTCATCCAATATACATGTCAAATTTATTATATATTAGATTCGGTATGTTATCAATTCGATATTTATTTCGGATGACACTTTATTCAATATAATTTGTTTTTAAATTTACCTGGAGTAAAGGGACGAAGAGTATTGTGAGATTATGTAATTCACTAGTAGAAAAATAGGTTTTAACGTCTACTTTTTATGACAGTTAAAGAAGTAAACGACGTAGTCAAAAACGCGGTGACATTTTTGTAAATAAATGAACAATCTCACGTCGATTGGAACAAAAAACCGTCATTGACCTATTTATAAAAAAGGAAAAATTCAAATTTTTAAAAGCTGTAAAGGGCGCGTGAATCCCACGTCGGTTAACAGGCCATAAGTGACGTGGTATTTTTCTCTACTACGTCGGCTAAGGTCTCGTAACCGACGTGGTGAACACTGTATAAACAAAAGAAAAGCTTAATAAAGGAATAAAAAATTGAAGAAGAAGCTCTTGTTATGTAATGTTCTTCCCTATTTCCCCGTCTCACACTCTTTAAAGAACTTGGTTAGAAACACCCCATTGCTTGTTCAGACAAAAAGACTAAATTTTCCAACACCCCACATCCGAAACTCCACTTCCCCACTACTGCGATTAAGGAAAAAGGATTTTTTTGCAAAGAGGGGTTTCAAGTTTTTCAAGTTTCAATCATACGATCAATTTCAGTTCGTTCATATCCAGAACCAGAAGAGCTTCAAGTTGAAGTTCAAGTTCTTTTTTTATATTACAGATCATGAAGAAGTTGAAGAACTATTATATGCATTTGCGGCACCACCACCACCACGCCGAGCGGCGGTGGGTGTTCCCGCTGGCGGTGGGCTCACTCCTCTCGCTCTTCCTC
>Ga0209489_107473_pt1 | contig 16216 bp, 8 predicted proteins | sample SiratrowhiteBW_FD_187527 | JGI IMG/M metagenome (GOLD analysis project Ga0209489, IMG submission 187527) | Root nodule microbial communities of legume samples collected from California, USA - Siratro white BW (SPAdes) (version 2) | ecosystem: Host-associated > Plants > Roots > Nodule | place: USA... | reverse complement strand
TATATATATATATATATATATATAATTAGAGTTGTAATGCTTGTATTTCTATGGAGTAAATATGTTTTTATATGCAATTATTTTGTTATAGAAATGAAAATGATTTTATTATAGTCTTAACAAATAATATTTACTTAATTTTATTTTAAAGATAATAATTATATTTGAAAAGCAATAAATTTTTTTATAGTTTAAAGTAAAATAAAATTTAAATTTTAAAATAATAATATATTCATAATAACAATACAATTTAGTTTAAATTATAAATAATATTAATGATGTAGTTTAAAATAATAAAATTATCCAAACTAATAATAATTATTTTAATTTAGAAATATAAAAATCTAAAAAATGGATCACTTTGTTATAAGGAAAAAAAAGAAAGAAACATAAAAAGTCGGTTAACTAAAACAAAATAGAAAAAAATAGAGATCCTACTTTTCAAAAGTGAGTATCCAAAATTTATAATATATGGATAAATTTAAATTAAAGTATGATTAAATAATTTTTTTCTTAAAAGTTACTATAAAATTAAAACTTAAAATAATATATTGTTGAGAATACCTCCAATAACTCATCTTTACATGAACATAAATGGTCGTTGGACTTTGTATTTATTGTCCTTAATTAATCCAAATCAAGTAACTCAATGATGATTACCAAAAGTGATTACCAACCCTAAGAGATATCAAGTTGTACATGCACTAATTGTTTGAGGCATGTGAACAACATAAACGGAAACGTTGTGTGTTAGAATTTTTGGCTTAACCTTTCATTTCCTTTGACATTTGAGGCACCTCAATGGCTACACAAATAAAATTATATGTTTCTCTCTTCACTGAGATAAGACAAGGCAGAGGAATGTAGTTTGAATTTTGAAAAGTAAAAGCTAGCCATCACATATCACTTTAGATTAAAAATAACACTTCCACTTATCCCACTAATCAAAAGTTGAGGTTTTAATGATTTTGCCTTCCTTTGAAACAAGTCAAAAGACTTTTCATTCTTTCGCAACCTCCTTTCTTTTTTCTTTCTCAAAACAAGGTATTAATTCTACTATGAGAAGTTATGAATTGTTTTACTTAAAAAAAAGTATCATAGTTTACTTAAAAGTAAAATTTAAAAGCAAAACTAATTATGACTTCTTTTTATTTACACTACTAATTTCTTGATTTTCAATTTAAATGAATGAAAATGTAATATTAACCAAATAATCTTATGTAAAATAATAAAACTCACTTTTGATAATAATTTCAAAAGATAAAAATTTTCAGATTATTTATAAATACATATAGTTTTTTAAAATTAAACATATTTATTTTTTCATTCAACCCCACATGTTGATTCCGACCAGTGCTTTGTGAATGGAAAAAGTTCCCCAATCCAACAAACCACACGACCAACTTCAAAATTAAACATATGAAAATAAAATGTCTACGTTTTACGTTTTTTATATTTTAATTTTTATTTAAAATATTGATTGTATAAATTGGACGATAAATAAATCCTTAACAAAATGAAGTAATTGTTTAAAAGGGTAAAGTTCAATTTTTCGAAAAGAAAGTGTATATATATATATATATATTAAAATTGCAATTTAAATTCTTAAAATTGGAAGTGAAAGTAACAACGTAAAGACAGAAAATATGAAGAATCAAGATAAGGATATATATAAAATTGTAGCATTGAAAAAGAAGAGTGGGTAAGTAAACTAAACAATAGAAAGAAATGTTAATGAATCAGAGTAAAACTTGTCAGTACATAATCCTTTAATATTGACCAGAAACATTATTTAAAAATATCGAAATAAAATGTACTAATATACTTTGTAATCCCATTCATTACTTTACTCATTCATTACTCAATTATATAATATTATCTAACTTAACTATTTTCTTTTAATGGAGAATCGTGTCTTCTTATTCTGATAAATCGATCTAGTCATTAATAAACTTTTAGATCAAATTTTAACTTAAATAAATTGAAATACCTCAATTCACATTCATCTTTCTCAATTTTTACTTTCATCCACAACGTAAACTAATATTTGTAAAAAATATAAAAAAACAATTATTTCTTTCAACAAAATTAGTAGAATCAATTGTCCTTTTCATTATTGAGACTAGAGAATTTGAAACATCCCCAGATGCAGTACTCTTGTTCCAATTATTTCCTTCAGCAACTAGAATCAATTTTTTAAAACTATAATATAGCTGGTGCACGTAATAACAAAACTATGGTCATTTGACTTTTGTCGATATTGATTATAAAATAATTCTCAAAACAGTTTTTTAAACAAATTATAGAGAGATGGAGTGAAGAACATGTCCCCTGCATCCTCATCCCTCAACATGCATCTACGGATCCTACTAAACCTAAAATTTTTGTTGCTCGATGAGTTTATGATCTGTTACTAATTCAAGTGGCACCATCATTCCCACGTGCAAAGAGCCAGCTATATTGTTAAAGGAAAATTATTAGGTTTGTTAAAAGATTTGCATTAGCATTTTAAAACTTTTTGTTGAGAATGGACACAGTAGTCTTATCGATAACGTGTTTCAATACTTTCAAATTTAATATACATACTATAAAATTTATTAAACCTTTTATTCGTTGAGTTAACTGTAAAATATTGTCATTATTATGTTATTTTTCAAAATTCAAGTTAAGGACTCAACAACATAAAAGAAAACACACATAAAGTTAAAGCTCCCATTAACCTAAAATTTCAAAAGAATTCACAATGTTCTGATGTAAAACATATGAAGTACAAATGTAGATTGTGACACGCGTGAAGTACAAATGGATACATCAATATATATATATATATATATATTCATACAGAAATTTCTACCATGAAAAGTTTAAAGAGCAAGTAAATTGGACAGAAAGAAGAAGAATAATGTCTAAAGGGGAAAAATGGATATATAAAATATATAAGAAGAAAAGAAAAACAACATGATTAAGCCAAAATGCATAGAAACCAATTGGAAAATATATTAAGTGTTTGTTACTTATTTAATTTATAGTAAATTTAAATATTTTAGTGTAAAAAATGGAAAATGGCTCAAACTATATTGTCACCATGTCTCTTATTTATAATTAAACTGTATTTTTATCATATGTTTTTTTTTTAAATAAGTATATATTTGAAACAATTACATATTTCTAATAGTATTGATGATAACATTAGCGATTATTTTAAAATAAATTATACTATAATATAATAGAAAAATATAATTATAATATTTTGATACTTAATAAATTTTTAAATCCACTTCATAGTTTTATCATTTTTTTTCATAAATACAAAAAAATATTTTTTTAAAGATTAAATTATTTGTAAAAATAGATTGTGAAGTATAGTTATAGGAGTGTATAAACATTATTTTTCAGGAGAAATATATAGCATTTATACTCGGAACCTCTGATTAACGAGGTAAAGAAATACGAGGAAGCATCAAGGTGACAAAACGTGTCATCTATGTCAAACAAAGAATCTGAAAGCTAGAAAGCATGGAACCTCCACCTTTTCCAACTGATATGTACACGTTGCAGCCAAATTACGAAATTCTGTTTTCATCCTCCCTGTTCCTTATCAATTTTTGTTGAACGAGGACTCAGAGAAGAAATGGGAGCAAACAAAAGTGTTCATGTTGGAAGATGTTCGATTTTCTTCAAACTTCCTCTTTTCTTATTTGTCCTTTTCTTTAACATTGCATACCATTAAATATTCATTTACCAAGTCTTCATCATGCATTTTGTGCATTGCAGCAAAGCTAGACGTTGGAGTTGATTTCACTAGAAGACTATATACTTCTCACATGCACAGGTTTTTGTCGACTCTATAACTAAACTAAGAATGTTTTGGCTGCGTTATTCTCTGATGGTGTTTTTCATGAACTCCGACAGGCTTTCTAGAGATCTGGTTTCTATGGCTACTGGCAGGTATACACAGTTTGGTTTGGTTTATAAATTTTGTACTCGCAGTGACATCAAATTGGGTATATATAAAACCAAGAATTTCAATTTCTTTGTTTGCAGCCTTCGCTTGAAGCACCCTGGCCTAATTTATTACAGTGATTTGCTAGATATGTCGTGGCACAAGGGGCTGCATGATTCAGACCTATTGGTCACTTATAGGTACCATAGACCTCGTGATATGGGTCCCCCCTCCCTCACCATTAAGGTTTGTACTTGTTGATTTTTCCTTTTCATAATTAAATAATATTTTCTATAAACACATGTACAAGATAAAAAGTACCTGCAAACAATTTATTTTCACCCTATAACACAATGACATTGAAGTTTATCCTTCGTAGCATTCAGTTTCACCCGAGGTTGGAATCCATGGAATTCCCATGAATGATTTTTGCCACTCCCAAAGTCAAGGTATAAGATTGTCCAAGTTGTGGATTGGGTTTGATTATGTTGAGCCTTCTGAAGCTGATTCGAGCAAAGGCAACGCAACAAGTGTATACTTTAAGGTTGGAGGGTTAGTTAATATTGGTTTTCATTAATTCATTCCTATTTTTACCTAGCAATGCATGCGTTTCTCTAACGTAGAGAATATTCTTGGTCATCTTTGTTGGGTTTGAACAATGAATATACGATCAATTGTGCAGCGTTTTCACTTTTCCCACGATGGAGGCCGCCCTATAAGCACAGATCGAGATGGTTTTCAACTCACTCGCAGGTTGATGAAAGAAAGTTGTTTCAGTCCTCAGAAAATTTACCCGTTTGAATAATTTTAACTTACCACGTCTTCTTGAATTCCACGTAGTGGAGGTCCATCTGATAACGTCATAGTGGTCAGACAAGAATCTCGATTTGAAGACGAAAATGATAACGGTTTTACTAATGTAAGTAATTACGTTCTTTGGTTATCCAAGACTGAGAAATTAGATCTTCCTGTCTGGTTCAAACTTTAACCATTATTAGTTTATGAACTGCTTGTTTGTATTCAGTTTAATGTCCAGATGGAACTAGGAACTGCAATTCCACTAAACTTGTTGACCTACTATCGGTTTGAAGTTTCTGCTGCAAGAGGAATCAAGCTTGGACCAGCATTGTTCTTCTCACGGTGAGAAGTTTGTACTTGCAGTTCCAATTTCATTATGTTCTTAAATATACAATACAGCTGCATGAATTTTGGAATATATTCTGACAGGATGAGTGGTGGAACAGTTATGGGATCCTTTGCTCCATATCAAGCATTTGCAATCGGTGGTCCCAGTAGTGTGCGAGGCTATGGCAAAGGTGCAATTGGCGTTGGACAATCGTGTCTGGTATCCACAACTGAATTGTTAATCCCATTGGTAAATATTCATTACTCGGCTTCTGTCACGAATAATATTATCCCATTTATAAGCATTTCTAGCAATTATTGTTTTGCTGATCACCTTTTTTACTCTATTTGCAGAGCAAGAAACTAAGAGGTGTTATCTTCGTGGACTGTGGGTCTGACCTATGGAGTAGTGATAAAGTTCCGAGTGAGTTTTCTTTAATCATTCACAAATCCAATCCCCACGTTTATCTCTGCAAAAATTTGGCCACACTAAGTAGCCTTTTGTTCTGTTTTGACCATTAATCCTTTTCATACTAACAAAAAGTTTATCTCCGAAACAACACAAGATTATCTTCCTAGCTTTATTGTTACGTTTAACATTTTTATGGAATGATATTAATTGCAGATAATCCAGGAGAGAGACAAGGTAAGCCAGGAATTGGGGTTGGGATTGGGGGTGGCATTCGATTCAAAACCCCCTTGGCTCAGATACAACTTGATTATGCCATTAATGCCTTTCGAAAAGGAACTGCATATTTCAGAATTAGCGATCTGGTTCTGTGAAAGCTAACGAAAGCTAACACGGCTAAATGTGGCCAAATTTTTCCAGGCTTTTGCTTCCTTTAATTTGAACGTAAAAGGTGAATCATACAGAAAGATTTTAAACCATGTCTCCAGTATCAATAATAAAGAGTAATTATAAAAAAATGGGGAATAGGCCGAAAAAATATTGATGTATTTTTTTATAGTACAAAAATTATAATTATTTTAGTTTTGCTTAAATTTTCTTTTAATGGTTGAGATAATGCAACACCACATGTTAGTCTTAAATAATTGTTATTGTATTTATTAAAAAATTAAAATTAATATGTAATTAATCTTGTCTTAACATGCAGTTAAAACTAGGTGATATAAAATACATGTATACAGAGTGAAGATAATTGTAAGGATTAATTATAAGTTTGACAATTATTAAAGATAAACACATACTCAGTTCCTTAACTAAAATATAATTCATACAAAATTAACAAAATTAAAACTTTTGTCCTAAGACTTTTTTATTATACTAAAAACAAAATATATCAATACTTATTGAATTGATTATTTATATTAAAAAATACAATTTTGAAATAAATTTGTTGTTATTAACTAAATTAATCACTTTTCAAAATCTTAATAAGTTAAAGTCTTATTCATAAAACATATTCTTCGGTCTTCAGTTTGATTAATTATTAAACAACTAACACCATAAATTTTAATAATTTTATAGTGGTTCAACATTTTTATAAGGCTTAATTCGTTAATTCTTCAACATTAACAAAATGATTAATTAAATTAATAATAATATTGTATATATATATAATTAATTAATTAAGCTACTCTTAACTCTAAACCACTTAAAATTACCAACTAGTTGCCGAGTTAAGAAAATGTCTTAAATTAATTATAAGATAAATTAAGTAATACAAGAAACAATTTTAATTTATCATTGTAGTAAAAAAATTCAAACCCACTTCTAATTACATCTTAAATAGAATTGAAGAGACTAATTTATTATATAAATACTTTTTACTTTAATACTAAGTGGATTTCCAAATTATTTCAAAAATTTTGAATAGGTTCATAAACTAAAATCATAATAAAATCAAATTTTCTTAATTGGATCTTTGCAGTTAATAAACTCTCACAAATTATTTCGTTTTCAACAAGTTTTGTGCCGTTCAAATAGAACTACTAAGTTACAGTGTTTCTAATAGTGTCTATGGAAAATACGAGTTGTACATTGCCACCTCAATGGTCTTACTAACAGAAACGTAAATAATTACATCATACTGTTACAGTCACCCTCTTACTCGTAAACCTCGCATCGTATATAAACCTCTCATTCACTCTCTTTCTCTGCTTTACACGAAGTTTCTGTTTGAAAATACTGAGGTTCGCCTACCTTCTTGAACCTTCTTCTTCCTCTTCCCTTCATTTTCAGATCTGAATTTTCTTTATGTATTTTCTTATCGTTTTCATTTAACTAATTGTGGTTTTTATTTCTTATACTTTTTTCGCTAGGAAACGGGTTGGGAGAGCTTGCGAAACGGTTTTAGGAAATTGTGATCTGGTGAGCCATGAATGCTAGAAGGTTAGTGTGGACTAAATTCATGTTCTCTCTCGTTAATATGCCCTGGAAAAAAGTGTCGGTCGTTACTCGATTCGGTGACGCGGGGAAAATGTTGTTAGATCCGTGGATACGGCGTCGTAGGAGGCTTTGGATTTTCTATCTCGTGCTGGTTTGAATCGATTGCTAAGTGTGATTTATTGGTGAATTGCTGTTTCGTGGCTTTGGTTTTTGTTACATTTTGGAATTATTTTTCTTTTTGTGAATTGGTGTCGCGTGGGAGGAGGATAGTGGACTGGTGAATTGTGGATGAGTTTTAGTATGGGTTCTTACATTGATTTCAAAATTGCTTTGATCCTGGGATCAGCGATGACTGAAATATCATTGGCATGTAGATTCCTGCAACAAATATGAAGGGAGATGTTTTATAACTTGGCTTGGTTGCATTGTTTTCATTAAATGATTAAACAATGATTTCCTAGTTTCGCATATATTTCTTCGAACGAGTTACCAATAATGCTATTCAGTATTTTTTCGTTTTAGACGAGCCCCTTTTTGTTTTTATGGTCTATCTAAGTCGTTATATGTATTGGAGCCTTTGAGTGGACATTTTTGTTTGAGTCGAATTGAACGTGAGAGAAAAGTTAGATTGGGTAACATATCTGTTACCATGGATACGGAAAATGACGATGTGGTAGATGCTCACAGGGAAACGAGTTTTATGCATTTTTTTTATCAACAAACGACTTTTATGCATGTTTTCATGTGTATTCAAAAGGCTATGATGAAGTTGTGGTGGAATAATGGATGAGAGTGTAACATAATAGAGAATGCCATTCTGCTGTTATATTTGTTTAGTAAATATCGAGTGACCTTTTACTTCCGAGGATAAGGTGAGGTGATAAAAGATTTTCTTCCTCATTATTTGTAGAAAATTACTTCTGCTGCACTAGTTCTATCTTTTATTTGATCAGTTGTTAGGTTATTTGGTCTCTGTTTATAATCTTATTTTTTAGAAATGCTTAAATGTATGATATGTCTTTGCCCCTGATAATGCGAAGGCTGTCTTTCTTTCAAATTTCCTTATGATTTAATTCAATTTATATATCTAGAATCCTTGATAGTTTAATCGCTTATGGAAACATAAAATAATTGAAAATTATCTTTCTTGTGTATTATCTGACCATCTGGCTCATATCACCGTATTGTATATTATTTTTTTTTTTTTCAGTTTTAGAGATGGCCGTAACAACAGAGTTGCACTTTTTGATGGGATTGAGGAGGGTGGCATCAGAGCGTCGTCTCTTTACTCAACTTCCCATGAAATTGATGAACATGATAATGAACAAGCATTGGATGGATTGCAAGATAGAGTCAATCTGCTAAAAAGAGTAAGCTTACTTTTACTTGCAACATGCCCTAGATTCCTAGTCATCTCCTGTATATTCTTTGTTTGTTCAACTATTGGTAAACATCTCAATGTTTATAATCTAATTTTTCTCTATTGTCATTTCGGAAGTGAAAGGTAAATTATATTGCACTAATTATACTCTTGAGAACCACGGGGTGGCCATTTGACTATGACTTGGTTGTTGCCAAACATGTCCTTTTCTTTTTTGTTATGAATCAAAGCAATAAGGACTAAATCTTTATTATCTCTTGTTTTGTGTTTTCCAATGTCTAGTATGAAGGCTTTTAAAGAGGAACTTGATTATTTGAAAACAATGGTTGAATCAATGACTAAGTCTTTTAGATAGTATATACTACTCATGAAAGGCAAGTCCTACTCATGAAAGGTAAGAAAGATAAGAGCACAATCAATACTATTAGCCTTTTGTCTCAAGGTGTTTGGATTCTTGATTCAGGAGCAACTAATAACATGACTCCTTTTCCAGTGCTGTTCAATTCGTATGTCAAAATGATCAAAGAACAACTCATTATGGTTGCAAATGGTGATAGTGTACTTATATGCGGATCTGAGAATAGAACTTTAGAATAATCTATTGTATTAAAACAATAGATTGTTATCATCTTGAGATTCGTCGTGTCTATATCACCATGGATGTCACCTTTCATGAAACAAAATCCTTTCTTGTCACCCTTAGGCTTCAGGGGGAGAAAACACTTGAAGTGGAGGTCTCCCTTCTGTCATTACCATATTTATCTTTGCAAGATGCTTAAGATCCAAGTGATGATGCCACCACAAATGGGATTGAACCAACCTATAGTGTCTAAGAAGACTAATTGTTTGATAAAAAATATCAAAGGCAACCCACTTTGACTCTAAAGTAAGAAGAGTTGTCTGACTTGGAGGTGAGGACCCCTAAAGGCAACAGTGAGGAGGTAAGTGTTACTGAAGATTGACCTGGTGTGTTGAGAAAGGGAAAAAGATTGCGTGTTAAATATCCTATTTCTCAATATGTCTGCATGGACAATCTTTTTAATAGACATTGAAGCTTTATTGTTGCCATTGATGCCATAAAAGTTCCTATCCCAGTCCAATGATAAGTGAACATTGGACTCAAGCTATGAGAGAGGAGATGGATGCATTAGAAAGAAGCTCAATAGGAAGATTATTGACAAATCAAGAGACAAGAAGACAATAGGATGAAATGGATATTTATAGTGAAACATAAGGTATATGGGTCAATAGATAAGTAAAAAGCTAGATTGGTTACAAATGGTTATAGTTAAACTTATGGAATTGACTACGAGGGACTTTTTCTCCTGTAGCAAAGATGAATACAGTTTGAATTGTTCTTGCTCTAACAACTCATTTTGGATGGGAATTACATCAGATGGATATGAAGAATGTCTTTTTTTCATGGAGATTTAGAAGAAGTGTACATGGAGATTCCTTCCAAATTTGAAACTCGTGGTGGAAAGAATAAGAAATGCTTCTTAAAGAAGGCCTTATATGGTCTTAAACAATTCCTAAGAGTATGGTTTGGGAGATTTACAAAAGCAATGGTTTCTTTACAATATAAGCAAAGTCAAGGAGATCATACCTTATTCATAAAACACTATTAGAGTTAAACTTGCACTTTTGTTAGTCTATGTGGATGACATGATTATTGCAGGAGATAATGAAACATAGAAATTGGTGTTAAAGGAAAAATTGGTGGTCCAATTTCTTGGAATAGAGGTTACTTATTCGAAAAAGGAAATTTTCATCTCCCAAAGAAAATATGTACTTGATCTTCTTAAAGAAATAGGTAAGTTGTGATGTAGAACCTCGAGAGTTCCTATTGAATATAATCATACAATTGGAAGTTAAAAGAGCTCTCTGGTAGAAAATACCCAATATCAGAGATTGGTAAGGAAAACTTATTTATTTAATCACACGAGACTAGACATTGCTTATGCAGTTAGTGTGGTAAATCATTTTATGCATGATCTAAGACAAAAACACATGCAAGAAGTTGACAAATCTTCAGGACTTGGAGTCAAACCTAGGAAAGGGGGGTTATTCTTTAAGAAAGGAGACACTTTGACCCTAAAGATATATACTAATGCAGATTATGAAGATTTTGTTATTGATAGAAAATCTACCTCTAGGCACCATGTGTTCCTTGGAGAAATCTAGTGACCTTGGAGAAGCAAAAATCAGGATAGAGTACCTCAGTCTAGTGTAGAAGTTGAATTTCGAGCCCTTGTTTGAGGTGTGTGAAGGACTCTGGATGAAAATCACAATTGATGACCTCAAAATTAAGGTTGACATCCCTATGCAATTGTACTATGATAACAAGTTAACAATGAGCATTGTGCATAATCTAGTCCAACATGATAGGACCAAACACATTGAAATTGATAGACACTTCACCAAAGGTAATCTTGAAAGACGCTTAGTAGTTACAACTCATGTTCCTACAATATTTCAAATAGCAAACATTTTCACATAAGGATTTTCTTAGGGCAGATTCTAGAATCTTGTAGAGAAGTTGGGAATGATTGATATTCATTTGCCAACTCAAGGGAACGTGTTGTAAATAGCATAGTATTAAGAATATTCACAATATCTTCATAATAATTAGAAAATTATATCTTCAAAATCTTCTTATTTATTTCAACATATTTTTATTTTCTTTTTTAAAGATTTTGGTCATTACAGAACGAGATTGTGAGAATGTAAGTTGTGTGATTGATATCAAGAAAATAATTCTTTACTTTTCAACTATATCTATTTGGTTCTTGTCTTCTTGAATGCATGTAGATGTATCCTGTAAACTTATCAACAATCATGCAATTTTGTGATAGTTTTAAAAATCTTTTGCTTTATCAAGTATAATTAATAATTAAAGTTTTTGACGAGCATAATTTCTACAGTTGTCAGGTGACATAAATGAGGAAGTGGATAGTCATAACCGGATGTTGGATCGTATGGTGCGGCTGTCTAGCAGTTATTGAAAATATTTGCATTTTCTCTGCTATATCACGTTATCCGCTGGTAACCTGTTGGTATTTTATATAGGGGAACGATATGGATTCTTCGAGAGGAGTCCTCTCAGGCACTATGGATAAATTCAAAATGGTATGTGGCTGTCTTTGTTTACTTTGCTCTATACATTTGTTGTCTTTTCCATCCCTTCTGATTCAGGACAGTGTCAATGGATGTGGTAGGCGTATAGTGTTGTCTTCCCCTCTCAGGATCAATTATTTATTTTTCTGTATCTTTCTTGATCTTGTGTCATCTTTCAGGTATTTGAAACAAAATCCAGCCGAAGAATGTTTTCACTTGTCGCATCCTTTGTTGTGCTTTTTCTTATAATATACTATCTGACTAGGTAATTGATCTGTCCCTCAGTTGTCAGCTCTATGTTAGATTGAAAAGGAGGTTACTCGCTCTATTCCTCTAATTAGCGATACTACGTGTAAGATGTTCCTTTTTGTTTGTATAAAGATTTTGACGTTTCATTTTATCCAACCAGTAATGTCCATATTTAGTTTGTATACGAAAAAAATATCCTTTTCTCTTTGATTTAGATTATGTATAATTCATCTATTCTATAGAAGATTCATACTTTATTGGGTGAACGTAAGTATTTCCATTATTGTTGACGAAAGAGGATCTAATAGTGTCATCGATCTAACAGTGAATTAGACATTTGTCTGGCTATGGTTTAGTCTCATCCTAGTAGACGCGTAGACCACTCAGAATGAATGAAAACTCGGTTGAATAAATGGAACGAACTGACCATATTGATAACGTTCATATTGAATTACTTTATATATTTATACTGTTTTATGTTGAATAAATTTCATCACTTTCTTGTTGCTTTGATTAATTTATTCAAGTGGTTGAATTTGAGCTGGAAGTCTACCAGTTCAAGATCTCCATTTAGGTTAGTTATTTTTTTTTTCCTCATGTATACTTATATATTGTGCGAAATTCACTTTTATCGTAGCTATATTGAATTTTAAGTGTCTAGATCAATTTTGAATGTATTACATAAGTACACGTCTCAAATTCTTTTAAATTATATTACTTTACGAATGTTTTTCATCCTTTTTTTTTCATGGCAGAAAGGGTAATCTTTTGAAACCCTAAACTCTCAGTCATCTTAAAATTGTTGAAGGTACGTAACCAAATAGTGAAGATTATCAAAACATTGCAAGAAATGGATTAATGGTATTGCATGATAAATGTGAAACTAAGTACACCTTATAACAAGTAAAACAACTTTACATAAACTGCTCTTTTATGTTTATGGCACATAGTACTGAAGATAGAAGATGTAGGTGACCAATAAAATATCGAAGTTATTATTTGATAATGTATCAGAAATGTAATAAACATGTGTTGTTAGAAAAAAATTACGAATTGATGAAGTGTTGAAAATTCTCAAATCTGACTGACCACATCCGTTTGGTAAGCAGTTTAAATTTTAATGATATATTTCTAGGTTGAAATAACAGCCAGTTAACACAATTTATTATAAGATTTATAATATATTGTAGTTTAAATAAGTTTTTTATTTTAATTTTACAGTCCGTAAAATATATGTAAAATGTAAATTCTACCTGTGATCCTAATAAATACTTAAAATATCTTTTTTTTTCTTTATTGAAAGCATGATATGTTATGCAATGCCTATAAATAATGTCACATTTGTTTCGATCATGAATTTTCTTGAATAAAATTGCTTAAATTTTTTTCAACTATCTCTGTAAACAATTACGTTAGTGATTTGGGCAATAAAGTCAACAACAATGTAGGCATTGGACAAGGTGACGATCAGCACCACATACCTTTGTTATAAAGATTTTCGGTGAAGAGTGTTCTTGAAGGAAAGTTGCAACATTTTACTTGAAATATAGTAAGATACATTTATTTGCATCAGAGAGTTTAACCCCAAAATTCAAGTTATTAAAATTAAATATTTGTACTAGGAAAAAGAAGTATGAATTAATTAGCTAAGTTAAAAGTATATAACCAAGAAAAAGTGTTTACTACACTAAAAGTAAGAAATATAATTATTTTTTCTTATATATGAAATATTTTTTGTTTGGAACCTCCTATTAAATAGGACCAACTATTTGACTGATACTTTGAGTTTTGACTGTTTTTTCTTTTCGTTTTAGGTTGATTGCTTATATAATTGGTGTTCTCATTGAAATTTGAACTAGTAAACGAATTACTTATAATTTAATTGCAGTTGCACCTGAATTCTACCAGGTTTAAAGATGGTAAAAATATTAAAATTCTCACAGGTTGAATTATCTAAAGTCTCCTTAATTAATTTTTCGATCGAATACTCTTTGTGACTTTAACTCCTAACACATTTCTAATCTTAGTTGTTTAAAAGTAACCTTTAAAATTTAATAAACAATTAATTTAATTTAAACAATTCACGTTTGATTTCCATTAAATTAGGCCACAAGTTCAATCCGGATATAATTTGAAGTTCTATATTAAAATTTAATGTTTAGTCATCTGAAAAATACGAGTTAATGTTAATAATTTTTTTAAAGTACGTGGCAAATACTTAAAATTAATAATGATTAAAATGTAGTTCGTAAAAAAGAAATTGAAAACTAATCAGATCTTGATTTAGGAATAAAAATAACTGTTTTAAAAATTTTAAGCACAGATGACAATATAAAACGGATTATGCTGATTGGTTCGTATTCGCTGCATAAAAGCATGAGACAGATTGGACCTTTAACCCCACCAACTTGTATACGTAGATCCAACATAATCTGTAACTCCTATGAATAACAACTTCATCCTATGATTCCGAGTTTCCGTTACTTTTTTCTTTTTAATATGTTTTTGCTATGGTATAGAAACAATATGATTCTGAGTTTGAGCTATTTTTTTTTTTTCTTTATAATATGTCTTTGTTATGGTATAAAATTGTTTATGTGTTAAATATAATTAAATATTTTTATTCATTATTTTATTAATATTATATATTTACAAATATGAATTTGAATATAATTTTGTTAACTATTTTAATATATTTTTTACAATATTTAATTGTAATAAATAAAAAATAAATAATTTTGCATTTTTCTTTTAATAGTTATATTTACACTAATTTAAAGAAAATATATATTTGAAATAGATTAATAATAATAAAAAACTAATCTTTTGATTTTTATTATTCTGTTAGTTTCCATTTGAATTTCCCAATATAAAAAAGAAAAAAAAATCTTCCCATTCTTCTCTAAACATGCACATAAAAACATGTGTGAGCTTCATGATATCTAATTTTCCACTCTAATCTATGTGTCATTGTTTTGTACTATTAAAGCAGTAATCCAAAGGCAAACTTAAAACCATATGTTCCCTTCCTTAAGGGCATATTAAGATTGTCATGGTGGCTGTTAGTTGATTATATATTATTCTTGTTTTTTGGGTGGTGGAACAAGAAGAGTGTGGCTGTGGCATGGTGGTCTTTGGCTAAAAGCTTGAACATTTGGTAGTAATACAGCAGTGGGACTGGTATACTAACCCTACCACTTATATCTTTTTCCACGTGATTTGAGGTTGTCTTCATCCATTGCTTCACATTACACCAACCATGCATTCTCTTCCTTATCCATCCAATAATAAATAATAGAAAAATGTTTGTTTGCCAACCCCACGTGGATTACAATCACATTACAACTGTGATGTGACATTTTTTTATGATGTGGTACTAGGGCCATAAATGGTAAATGGCAGGGGCATGGTCTGATTGTTAAATCTTTGCAAAACATATGAAGGTGGTTCGCGCCTGGTATTTGAAAATCAAATGAGGAACTTTTGAGTGCTTTGTGCTTGGTTGCAGGGAAAAAGCAAGAAACTTTGTTGCACTCGATGGCCATTGGAGGGGTGGAGGGCGACGACAACGAGAATTTGCGTGAGGGAAAACCAAAGGTTTTTGGGTGCTTCGCGGTTCGTAGGAGAAGCTGTGTGTGAGGGAAAAGGGTGCTTCGCGGTTCTTTGAGGGAAAAACGAAGAACCTTTGGTTGCGCTCGACGGCTGTTGGGAGTGGTGGAGGGCGACGACGACGAGAAAAACATGGTGAGGAACGTTGAATTGTAGGAGAAGCTGCAACCTTGACATTGAGGAAAAACAGAGAAGGGTCTCAGAAACGAAACCAAGGAGGAACGCCTAGGTAAATTTTATTATTGTACATCGTCGTTGCAACTTGGTTTAGGTTTGGGAAATTTCTAGGTTTTGAATTGTGATTGCAGTTTACGGTGAAGTGTTGCTGAAATTAGGTTGAGTTTTAGTTTTGATTGTTTGTCTTGTTTTTGTGATGATTTATACATTTCATTTGTGGTTTTTGAACTGATATTGCACTTGAGGGTTCAATGTTGCTGAATAG
>Ga0209489_107472_pt1 | contig 16218 bp, 7 predicted proteins | sample SiratrowhiteBW_FD_187527 | JGI IMG/M metagenome (GOLD analysis project Ga0209489, IMG submission 187527) | Root nodule microbial communities of legume samples collected from California, USA - Siratro white BW (SPAdes) (version 2) | ecosystem: Host-associated > Plants > Roots > Nodule | place: USA... | reverse complement strand
AAAAAAAAAAACAAATAGTAAACGATGAAATTTATGATTAATTTTGGATTTCAAATGTCTATATTTTTTAGAAAAATATTTCATGATTTCCCAAAATTTTTTGATAAAATCTTTAATCCGTAAAATAAAAAAACATAAAAATTTCTATAATATTTTGACAAGTACAGATAGACGAAATTGAAAATAAAATCTCAAAAATAATAAAAAAATAAAAAAATAAATAGTAAACCCCAAAATTTTGAAAAAAAAATTATTTCACATACCAATATTTTTTTAAAAAGGACTTTTAGAATTTTCCAGAAATCGTTGGTAAAATCTCTAACCCTTCCAATAAAACACTATAAAAAATTCCATAATTTTTGGACCAGTTTGGATAGGTGAAATTGAAAAAAAAATGCCAAAAATGCTAAAAAAAAAGAAATAGTAAATGATGGAATTTTGTTGAAATTTTTGATTTCAAATATCTCAATTTTTTTTGGAAAACAAAAACCATAGTTTTGCAGAATTTTTTGATAAAAATCTCGGATCCATACAATAAAACAACACAAATGTTTTCAAACTTTTTTTAAAACCATAGACAGGTAATATAGAAAAAAAAGATGTCAACAATACTAAAAAATTAAAAAAGTAAATAGTAAATGATGGAATTCTAAAAATGTTTTGTGTTTAAAGTATCTCTATTTTTTTAATAAATATTCAAGAATTCTCTGATAAAATCTACAATCCGTACAATAAAGCACCGCACAATTTTTTTCAATTTTTTGACAAGTTTGGATAGGTGAAATGGGAAAAAAAGATCACCAAAATCATAAAAAAAAAACAGTAAACGATAGAATTTATGATGAATTTTGGATTTCAAATGTCTATATTTTTTAGAAAAATATTCTATGATTTCCCAAAATTCTTTGATAATATCTTTAATCCATAAAATAAAAAAACATAAAAATTTCTTTAATTTTTTGACAAGTACAGATAGACGAAATTGAAAATAAAATGTAAAAAATAATAAAAAAAATAAAAAACAAATAGTAAACCGCAGAATTTTGAAAGAAAAATTATTTAACATATCAATATTTTTTTTTAAACGACTTTTAGAATTTTCCAGAAATCGTTGGTAAAATCTCTAACCCCTCCTATAAAACACTACAAAAAAAATCCATAATTTTTGGACAACTATAGATAGGTGAAATAGAAAACAAAATGCCAAAAAATGCTAAAAAAAATAAAAAGAAATAGTAAACGATGGAACTTTGTTAAAATTTTGTATTTCAAATATCTCAATGTTTTGATAAAATCTCAGATCCATACAATAAAACAAAACAAAAATTTTAAATTTTTTTTTAGAACCATAGATAGGTAAAATAGAAAAAAAAAGTCAAAAATACTAAAAAATAAAAAAAGTAAATAGTAAACGATGGAATTCTCATAATGTTTTGTATTTAAAGTATCTCTATTTTTTTAATAAATATTCAAGAATTTCCAAAAATTCTCTAAGAAAATTTATAATCTGTATAATAAAGCACCACAAAAATGATTAGAATTTTTTGACAAGTTTGGATAGGTGAAATAGGATAAAAAGATTACCAAAACGCTGAAAAAAAAACACATAGTAAACGATGCAATTTATGACGAATTTTAGATTTCAAATGTCTATATTTTTTAGAAAAATATTCCATGATTTTCCAATATTCTTTGATAAAATCTCTAATCCATAAAATAAAAAAACATAAAAATTTCTAGAATTTTTTGACAAGTACAGATAGACGAATTCAAAAATAAAATGTCAAAAATAATAAAAAAATAAAAAAATAAATAGTAAACCGCAGAATTTTGAAAAAAAAAAAATATTTCAAATATCTATATTTTTTTAAAAAGAACTTTTAGAATTTTCCATAAATCATTGGTAACATCTATAACCATTCCGATAAATCACTACAAAAAATTCTATAATTTTTGTACAAGTTTGGATAGGTAAAACAGAAAAGAAAAGTCAAAAATGCTAAAAAAATAAAAAAGAAATAGTAAACGATGAAAATTTGTTGAAATTTTGGATTTCAAAAATGTCAATTTTTTTAAAGAAAAAAACCGTAGTTTTGCAGAATTTTTTGATAAAATCTCGGATCCATACAATAAAACAATATAAAAATTTTACAATTTTTTGAAAACCATAGACATGTAAAATAGAAAAAAAGATGTCAAAAGCACTACAAAATTAAAAAAGCAAATAGTAAACGATGGAATTCTGAAAATATTTTGTATTTAAAGTATCTCCATTTTTTTTAATAAAAATTCAAGAACTTTTCTTAATTCTCTGATAAATTCATATATCCGTACAATAAAGTACCACAAAAATGTTTTGAATTTTTTGACAAGTTTCGATAGGTGAAATAGGAAAAAAAAATTACCAAAATGCCAAAAAAAAAAAAACAAATAGTAAACGGTGGAATTTATGAAGAATTTTGGATTTCAAATGTCTATAGTTTTTAGAAAAATATTCCATGATTTTCCAAATTCTTTGATAAATTCTCTAATCCATAAAATAAAACAACATAAAAACTTATAGAATTTGTTGACAAGTACAGATAGCTGAAATTGAAAATAAAATGTCAAAAATAATAAAAAAATAAAAAAACAAATACTAAACCACAAAATTTTGAAAAAAGAAATATTTCACATATCAATTTTTTTTAAAAAAACTTTTAGAATTTTCCAAAAACCGTTGGTAAAATCTCTAACCCTTCCAATAAAACACTACAAAAAATTCCATAATTTTTGTACAAGTTTGGATAGGTGAAATAGAAAAGAAAATGCCAAAAACGCTAAAAAAATAAAAAAAGAAATACTAAACCATGGAATTTTGTTGAAATTTTGTATTTCAAATATCTCAATTTTTTTGGTAAAATCTTGGATCCATACAATAAAACAACACAAAAATTTTACAATTTTCTAAAAACCATAGACATGTAAAATAGAAAAAAAAGATGTAAAAAATACTAAAAAATTAAAAAGCAAATAGTAAACGATGAAATTCTGAAAATATTTCATATTTAAAGTATCTCCATTTTTTTAATAAAATTCAAGAATTTTCCAGAATTCTCTGATAAAATCTATAATCCGTACAAAAAAGCACCATAAAAATGTTTAGAATTTTTTGACAAGTTTGGATAGGTGAAATAGGAAAACGAGATTACCAAAATGCTGAAAAACTAAAAATAAAAACAAATAGTAAACGATAGAATTTAAGAAGAATTTTGGATTTCAAATGTCTATATTTTTTAGAAAAATATTCCATGATTTTCCAAAATTCTTTGGTAAAATCTCTAATCCATAAAATAAAACAACATAAAAATTTCTTTAAAAATAATAAAAAAATACAAAAACAAATAGTAAACCGCAGAATTTAAAAAAAAATTATTTCACATATCAATATTTCTTTAAAAAGAACTTTTAGAATTTTGTAGAAATCGCTGGTAAAATCTCTAACCCTTCCAATACAACACAACAAAAATTCCATAATTTTTGAACAAGTTTGCATAGGTGAAACTGAAAATAAAATGCCAAAAATGCTAAAAAAATAAAAAAGAAATAGTAAATGATGGAACTTTGTTGGAATTTTGTATTTTAAATATCTCAATTTTTTGATAAAATCTCGGATCTATATAATAAAAGAACACAAAAATTTTACAATTTTTTGCAAGACAGAGAGGTAAACTAGAAAAAAAAGATGAAAAAAATACTAAAAAATTAAAAAAGCAAATAGTAAACGATGGAATTGTGAAAATGTTTTGTATTTAAAGTAGCTCTATTTTTTTAATAAAAATTGAAGAATTTTCCAGAATTCTCTCATAAAATCTATAATCCGTACAATAAAGCACCACAAAAATGTTTAGAATTTTTTGCCAAGTTTGGATAGGTGAAATAGGAAAAAAAAGATTACCAAAATGCTAAAAGAATAAAAAAAACAAATAGTAAACAATAGAATTTATGAAGAATTTTGGATTTCAAATGTCTATATTTTTTTGAAAACATTCCATGATTTTCCAAAATTCTTTGATGATATCTCTAATCCATAAAATAGAAAAACATAAAAATTTCTAGAATTTTTTGGCAAGTACAGATGGACAAAATTGAAAATAAAATGTCAAAAAGAATAAAAACCATAGTTTCGCAGAATTTTTTGATAAAATCTCGGATGTATACAATAAAACAACACAAAAATTTTCCAATTTTTTTTTTAAAACCATAGACAGGTAAAATAGAAAAAAAAGATGTCAAAAACACTAAGAAATTAAAAACTAAAATAGTAAACGATGGAATTCTGAAAATGTTTTGTATTTAAAGTAGCTCTATTTTTTTAATAAAAATTGAAGAATTTTCCAGAATTCTCTCATAAAATCTATAATCCGTACAACAATGCACGGAAAAAATATCTAGAATTTTTTGACAAGTTTGGATAGGTGAAATAGGAAAAAAAAGATTACCAAAATGCTAAAAGAATAAAAAAAACAAATACTAAACAATGAAATTTATGAAGAATTTTGGATTTCAAATGTCTATATTTTTTTGAAAAGCATTCCATGATTTTCCAAAATTCTTTGATAATATCTCTAATCCATAAAATAGAAAAACATAAAAATTTCTAGAATTTTTTGACAAGTACAGATGGACAAAATTGAAAATAAAATGTCAAAAAGAACAAAAACCATAGTTTTGCAGAATTTTTTGATAAAATCTCGGATGTATACAATAAAACAACATAGAAATTTTCCAATTTTTTGAAAACCATAGACAGGTAAAATAGAAAAAAAAGATGTCAAAAACACTAAAAAATTAAAAAAGCAAATAGTAAACGATGGAATTTTGAAAATGTTTTGTATTTAAAGTAGCTCTATTTTTTTAATAAAAATTGAAGAATTTTCCAGAATTCTCTGATAAAATCTATAATCCGTACAAAAAAGCACGAAAAAAATGTTTAGAATTTTTTGACAAGTTTGGATAGGTGAAATAGGAAAAAAAGATTACCAAAATGCTAAAAGAATAAAAAAAAACAAATAGTAAACAATGGAATTTATGAAGAATTTTGGATTTCAAATGTCTATATTTTTTTGAAAAACATTCCATGATTTTCCAAAATTCTTTGATAATATCTCTAATCCATAAAATAGAAAAACATTAAAATTTCTAGAATTTTTTGACAAGTACAGATGGACGAAATTGAAAATAAAATGTCAAAAAGAATAAAAACCATAGTTTTGCAGAATTTTTTGATAAAATCTCGGATGTATACAATAAAACAACACAAAAATTTTCCAATTTTTTTTGAAAACCATAGACAGGTAAAGTAGAAAAAAAAGATGTCAAAAACACTAAGAAATTAAAAACTAAAATAGTAAACGATGGAATTCTGAAAATGTTTTGTATTTAAAGTATCTCTATTTTTTTAATAAACATTCAAGAATTTTCCAAAATGATCTGATAAAATCTATAATCCGTACAATAAAGCACCATAAAAATGTTTAGAATTTTTTGACAAGTTTGGATAGGTGAAATAGGAAAAAAATATTACCAAAAGAGTAAAAAAAAAACAAATAGTAAACGATGGAATTTAAGAAGAATTTTGGATTTCAAATGTTTATATTTTTTAGAAAATTATTCCATGATTTTCCAAAATTCTTTGATAAAATCTCTAATCCATAAAATAACAAAACATAAAAATTTTTAGAATTTTTTTAACAAGTACAGATAGACGAAATTGAAAATAAAATGTCAAAAAAAATAAAAAAATAAAAAGGACTTTTAGAATTTTCCACAAATCGTTGGTAAAATCTCTAACCATAGTTTTGTAAAATAAGGTTTAGACCGAGTTCAAGAGGGGGGGTGAATTGAACTTTGAAAACTTTTCGCAAATCTGATTTATTCTTGAAGTAGAGAATGAAAATTCTTTATTCAATCAATTGACTATGTAATTCTGAACTGTCAGGTAAACAATCGATTGTGCATAGCGGAATATATCAGAGTTAAACACAGAAATCAGTTAAGCCCAGAAATCAATTAAACCCAAAAATCAGTTTACAGTGTAAAATTGTGCTAACCCAGATTTAATATGTTTACACAATCTAGTATATTACACACAATCCAGAATCACAGTTGATTATGCAAACAGATGTTCAGAGTATGATTAACAGTATGAACTGATTTTAATCCAGTTAATTTTAAAGATGGCAGCAGTGAATAAAGGCAATCAAGAAAAGCAAGTAGGGAGAAAAGCAAGAACACAGAATTTTTATCCTGGTTCACCCTTCTACAAGGGCTACGTCCAGTCCTTTGCAAACTAGCAAAGATTTCCACTAAAACAGATCACAAGATCAGTTTACAACCCTTGCTCCCAGCAAGTTACAAACTGCCCCCAGCAGTAAACCCACACCTCACTGAACCCCTCAGCTTGTGTGTAACCAGTGCAGAAACCCACTGCACTACAACACTTGCAGTCCGCAAGCAACACTGCTCCCAGCAGCACTCACCCTCTACTAACCCTTCAGCAGATGCGAGACCAGTGCAGAACCTACTGCACCAACTCAATTACAAACCCAGTAATTGAAAACAACAAACAGATTGCAAATCAACAGGATCAGAGAAGATAACAGAATGCTTCTACACAAAACATATTACACATAATGGAGATCATGTGCAGAAGACTTAGCTTTGGTCCAGAACCAAAGTAGCAAGAACCTCACTTCAAGGATGCTTCAAAGATTCACGTTCTTGGAGGTTTCTTGATTTGAAAAGCTTTGCAAAAATGATGATCGCACAAAAGAGGCAATATCTCTCTTTGAAAAACTCAAGGAATGCTTTTCGAAAGTATTAGTTTTGATAATTCTGAAAGTGATGATTCTCATTCCTTTAAATACCCAAAATCAGTTTTAAAAACTGCTTAGTTGTCAAAATTCAATTAATTGAACAAACCATTCAATCGATTGAATTTGACCGTTAGTTTGACCCAGTCAAAGATTTCAGTTGTAACAGCCATAACTGTATTTCTGTTGTAACAGAAATAACTGTCACATTCAATCGATTGTTTTGGAAATTCAATCGATTGAAAACCTTTTTCCAGTAAAAATATTTTGGGTTATTTTTATTAAAAACAGTTTTAATAAAAATCTTTGTGAATCTTTTTAGCACCTCAGAAGTGATGATGCATGCCACAAGTGATTAAGGACTAAGTCAATCACCAACACACAAACCCAACTAAGGACCAAGACCTAAACACCCAACTATCTTCATGTTGGCACAAAGTCTTCTCTTGAATAATTCTGGTCCAGGTTGGTTCCAACAGATTCTTCATGAGGCAGTCGTCATCAGCTTCATATGCTAAGCCTTGGTGCTCACAATATTGACTTCATCAAATCACGTGCTTAGCCTTGGTGCTAACAAGTTTTGCATAATTGTTTGATAAAACCTCGGATCTATACAATAAAACAACACAAAAATTTTACAATTTTTTTGAAAGTTATAGACATGTAAAATAGAAAAAAAAAAGATGTGAAAAACACTAAAAAATTAAAAAAGAAATAGTAAACGATGGAATTTTGTTGAAATTCTGGATTCAAATATCTTAATTTTTTGGTAAAATCTTAGATCCATACAATAAAACAACACAAATATTTTACAACTTTTTTGAAAACCATAGAGAGGTAAAATAGAAAAAAAAGATGTCAAAAATACTAAAAAATTACAAAAAACAAATTGTAAACGATAGAATTCTGAAAATGTTTTGTATTTAAAGTATATTTACTTTTTTAATACAAATGCAAGAATTTTCTACAAGTCTCTGATAAAATCTATAATCCGTACAATAAAACACCACAAAAATGTTTAGAATTGTTTGACAAGTTTGGACAGGTGAAATAGGAAAAAAAAAAGATGACGAGAATGCTAAAAGAATAAAAAAAAGAGTTAGTAAATGATGATGGAATTTATGAAGAATTTTGGATTTCAATTGTCTATATTTTTTTCAAAAATATTCCATAATTTTTCAAAATTCTTTGATAAAATATCTAATCCATAAAATAAAAAAAACATAAAAGTTCCTAAATTTTTTTAACAAGTACGGATAGACGAAATTGAAAATAAAATGTCAAAAATAATAAAAAGATAAAAAAACACATAGTAAACCACAGAATTTTGAAAAAAAATTATTTCACATAACAATATTTTTTTTAAAAGAACTTTTAGAATTTTCTAAAAATCGTTGGTAAATTCTCTAACCCTTCCAATAAAACACTACAAAAAATTCCATCATTTTTGGACAAATTTGGATAGGTGAAATGGAAAACAAAATGCCAAAAATGCTAAAAAAATAAAAAAGAAATACTAAACGATGGAATTTTGTTGAAATTTTAGATTTCAAATATCTCAATTTTTTGATAAAATCTCGGATCCATACAATAAAACAATACAAAAATTTTACAATTTTTTGAAAACCATAGACAAGTAAAATAGGAAAAAAAACATGTCAAAAATTTTTTGTGTTTACAATATCTCTATTTTTCTTAATCAAGAATTTTGGAAACCATAGACAGGTAAACTAGAAAAAAATATGTCAAAAATACTACAAAATTAAAAAGCAAGTAGTAAACGATGGAATTCTGAAGATCTTTTGTATTTACAATATCTCTATTTTTCTAAATCAAAATTCAATAATTTTTCAGAATTCTCTGATAAAATCTATAATCCATATAACAAAGTGTAAAATAAGGTTTAGACCGAGTTCAAGAAGGGGGTGAATTGAACTTTCAAAAACTTTTTAGAAATCTGATTTGTTCTTGAAGTAGAGAATGAAAGTTCTTTATTCAATCAATTGATTATGTAATTCTGGACTGTTAGATAAACAATCGATAGTGCACAACGGAAGATATCAGAGATAAACCCAGAAATCAGTTAAACCCAGAAAACAGTTTACAGTGTAAAAATGTGTTTAGCCCAGATTTAAGATGTTTAAACACAATCCAGTAGATTAAACACAATCCAGAATCATAGTTGATTATGTAAACAGATGTTTGGAATTTGATCAAATAGTATGAACAGATTTTAATCCAGTCAATTTTCAAAAGATGGCAACAATAAATAAAAGCAATCAAGAAGAGTAGGAAAAAAAGCAAGAACACAAAATTTTTATCCTGGTTCACCCTTCCTCAAGGGCTACGTCCAATCCTTTGCAAACTAGCAAAGATTTCCACTAAAACAGATCACAAGATCAGTTTACAACCCTTGCTCCCAGCAAGTTACAAACTGCTCCCAGCAATTAACCCACACCTCACTGAACCCCTCAGCTAGTGTGTAACCAGTGCAGAAACCGATTGCACCATAACACTTGCAGTCTGCAAGCAACACTGCTCCCAGCAGTACTCACCCTCTACTGAACCCCTCAGCAGATGCGAGACCAGTGCAGAACCCACTGCACCAACTCAATTACAAACCCAGTAATTGAAAACAACAAACAAATTACAGATCAACAAGATCAGAAAAGATTACAGAGTACTTCTACACACAATAGATTACACAGAATGAAGATCAGGTGCAGAAGACTTTGCTTTGGTCCAGAACCAAAGTAGCAAGAACCTCACTTCAAGGATGCTTCAAAGATTCACGTTCTTGGAGGTTTCTTGATTTCAATAGCTTTGCAAAAATGATGATGGCACAAAAGGGGAAATATCTCTCTTTGAAAATCTCAAAGAATGCTTTTCGAAAGTTTTTGTTTTGATAATTTTGAAAGTGATGATTCTCATTCCTTTAAATACCCAAAATCAGATTTAAAAACTGCTTAGCTGTCACAATTCAATTAATTGAACAAACCATTCAATTGATTGAATTTGACCGTTAGTTTGACCCAGTCAAAGTTTTCAGATGTAACAGCCATAACTGTATTTCAGTTGTAACAGAAATAACTGTCACATTTAATCGATTGTTTTGGAAATTCAATCGATTGAAAAACCTTTTTCCAGCAAAAACATTTTGGGTTATTTTTATTAAAAACAGTTTTAATGAAAATATTTGTGAATCTTTTTAGCACCTCAGAAGTGATGAATCATGCCACTCATGATTAAGGACTAAGCCAATCACCAACACACAAATCCAACTAAGGACCAAGACCTAATCACCCAACCATCTTCATGTTGGCACAAAGTCTTCACTTGAATAATTCTGGTCCAGGTTGGTTCCAACAGATTCTTCATGAGGCAGTCTTCATCAGCTTCACATGCTAAGCCTTGGTGCTCACAATATTGACTTCGTCAAATCACATGCTTAGCCTTGGTGCTAACACAAAGAACCACAAAAATGTTTAGAATTTTTTGACAAGTTTGATTAGGTGAAATAGGAAAAAAAGACGTAAAAAATGCTAATAATATAAAAAAAAACAAATAGTAAGTAATGGAATTTATGAAGAATTTTGGATTTCAAATGTTTATATTTTTTAGAAAAATGTTCCATGATTTTTCAAAAATCTTTGATAAAATCTCTAATCCATAAAATAAAAAAATATAAGAATTTTCAGAATCTTTTAACATGTACAAATAAACAAAATTGAAAAGAAAATATCAAAAATAATAAAAAAATAAAAAACCAATAGTAAACCGCAAAATTTTGAAAAAAAAATATTTCATAGAGCTATATATTTGTAAAAAAACTTTTAGAAATTTCTAGAATTCGTTGATGAAATCTCTATTCCTTCGAATAAAACACTACAAAAAATTCCATAGACAGGTAAAATAGAAAAAAAGATGTCAAAAATACTAAACAATTAAAAAGCAAATAGTAAACAATGGAATTCTGAAAATGTTTTGTATTTAAAATATCTCTATTTTTCTTAATCAAAATTCAAGAATTTTCCAGAATTCTCTGATAAAATCTATAATCCGTATAATAAAGTATCACAAAAATGTTTAGAATTCCATAACAAGTTTGATTAGGTGAAATAGGAATAAAAGACGTCAAAAATGCGAAAAAAACAAATAGTAAATAATGGAATTAATGAAAAATTTTGAATTTCAAATGTCAATATTTTTCAGAAAAATGTTCCACGATTTTCTAAAAATCTTTGATAAAATCTCTAATCCAGAAAATAAAAAACATAAAAATTTCCAGAATTATTTGAAAAGTACAGATAGACGAAATTGAAAAGAAAATGTCAAAAATAAAAAAAATAAAAAAATAGTAAACCGTGGAATTTTGAAAAAAAAATATTTCACATATCTCTATTTTTGTAAAAGAACTTTTAGAAATTTCCAAATTTGTTAATAAAATCTCTATTCCTTCGAATAATATACTACAAAAAATTCCATAATTTTTTGACAAGTTTGAATAGGTGAAATACAAAAAAAATGCCAAAAATGCTAAAAAAATAAAAATGAAATAGTAAACGATGGAATTTTGTTGAAATTCTGGTTTTCAAATACCTCAATTTTTTTTTTAGAAAAAAACCACAGTTTTGCAGAATTTTTTGATAAAATCACAGATCAATACAATAAAACAACAGAAAAAGTTTAAGAATTTTTTGAAAGCCATAGACAAGTCAACTAGAAACAAGGATGTCAAAAATACTAAAAAATTACAAAGCGAATAGTAAACGATGGAATTCTGAAAATGTTTTATATTTACAATATCTCTATTTTTCTTAATTCAGAATTTTCGAGAATTTTCTGATAAAATCTATAATCCGTATAATAAAGCACCACAAAAATATTTAGAACTTTTTGACAAGTTTGATTAGGTGAAACAAGAAAAAAAGATGTCAAAAACGCTAAAAAATTAAACAAATAGTAAATAATGGAATTTATGAAGAATTTTGAATTTCAAAAGTCTATATTTTGTAGAAAAACGTTCCATGATTTTCCAAAAATCTTTGATAAAATCTCTAATCCATAAAATAAAAAAACATAAAAATTTCAAAATTTTTTGAAAAGTACATATAGACGAAATTGAAAAGAAAATGTCAAAAATAAAAAAAAATAAAAAAAATAGTAAACTGTACAATTTTGAGAAAAAAATATTTCACATATCTCTATTTTTGTAAAAGAACTTTTAGAAATTTCCAGAATTTATTGATAAAATCTCTATTCCTTCGAATAAAATACTACAAAAAATTTCATAATTTTTTGACAAGTTTGAACAGGTGAAATAGAAAAAAAAATGCCAAAAATGCTTAAAAAAATTAAAAAGAAATAGTAAACAATGAAATTTTGTTGAAATTCTGGATTTTAAATATCTCAATTTTTTTTGAAAAAAAAAAACCATAGTTTTGCAGAATTTTTTGATAAAATCTCGGATCTAAACAATAAAACAACACAAAAAGTTTAAGAATTTTTTGAAACCCATAGAGAGGTAAAATAGAAACAAAGATGTCAAAAATACTAAAAAATTAAAAAGCAAATAGTAAACGATGGAATTCTGAAAATGTTTTGTATTTACAATATCTCTATTTTTCTTAGTCAAGAAATTTCGAGAATTCTCTGATAAAATCTATAATCCATATAATAAAGCATCACAAAATATTTAGAATTTTTTGACAAGTTTGATTAGGTGAAATACGAAAAAAAAGACGTCAAAAATGCTATAAAAAATAAAACAAATAGTAAATAATGGAATTTATGGAGAATTTGGATTTCAAATGTCTATATTTTTTAGAAAAACGTTCCATGATTTTCCAAAAATCTTTGATAAAATCTCTAATCCATAAAATAAAAAAACATAAAAATTTCCAAAATTTTTTGAAAAGTACAAATAGGCGAAATTGAAAAGAAAATGTCAAAAATTAAAAAAAATAGTAAACCGTGGAATGTTGAAAAAAAAATATTTCACATATCTCTATTTTTGTAAAAGAACATTTAGAAATTTCCAGAATTTGTTGATCAAATCTCTATTCGTTCGAATAAAATAGTACAAAAAATTCCATAATTTTTTGACAAGTTTGAATAGGTGAAATAGAAAAAAAATGCTAAAAATGCTAAAAAAATTAAAAAGAAATAGTAAATGATGGAATTTTGTTGAAATTCTGGTTTTCAAATATCTGAATTTTTTTTGAGAAAAAAACCATAGTTTTGCAGAATTTTTTGATAAAATCTCAGATCTATACAATAAAACAACACAAAAAGTTTAAGAAGTTTTTGAAACCCATAGAGAGGTAAAATAGAAAGAAAGATGTCAAAAATACTAAAAAATTAAAAAGCAAATAGTAAACGATGGAATTCTGAAAATGTTTTGTATTTACATTATCTCTATTTTTCTTAATAAAGAATTTTCGAGAATTCTCTAATAAAATCTATAATCCGTATAATAAAGCACCACAAAAATATTAAGAATTTTTTGACAAGTTTGATTAGGTGAAATAGGAAAAAAAGACGTCAAAAATGCTAAAAAGATAAATCAAATAGTAAATAATGGAATTTATGAAGAATTTTGGATTTCAAATGTCTATATTTTTTAGAAAAATGTTCCATGATTTTTCTAAAATCTTTGATAAAATCTCTAATCCAGAAAATAAAAAACATAAAAATTTCCAGAATTTTTTGAAAAGTACAGATAGATGAAATTGAAAATAAAATGTCAAAAATAAAAAAATAAAAAATAGTAAACCGTGGAATTTTGAAAAAAAAAATTCACATATCCCTATTTTTGTAAAAGAACTTTTACAAATTTACAGAATTTGTTGATAAAATCTCTATTCGTTCGAATAAAATAGTATAAAAAATTCCATAATTTTTTGACAAGTTGAATAGGTTAAATAGAAAAAAAATGCCAAAAATGTTAAAAAAATTGAAAAGAAATAGTAAACGATGGAATTTTGTTGAAATTCTGGATTTCAAATATCTCAATTTTAAAAAAAAATCATAGTTTTGCAGAATTTTTTGATAAAATCTCGAATCAATACAATAAAACAATACAAAAATTTTAAATTTTTTTTAAAAACCATAGACAGGTAAAATAGAAAAAAAGATGTCAAAAATACTAAAAAATTAAAAACCAAGTAGTAAACGATGGAATTATGAAAATGTTCTGTATTTACAATATCTTTATTTTTCTTAATCAAGAATTTTCGAGAATTCTCTGATAAAATCTATGATTTGTATAATAAAGCACCACAAAAATATTTAGAATTTTTTGACAAGTTTGACAAGGTGAAATAGGACAAAAAGACGTCAAAAATGGTAATAAAATAAAAAAAAACAAATAGTAAATAATGGAATTTGTGAATAATTTTGGATTTCAAATGTCTATATTTTTTAGAAAAACGTTCCATGATTTTCCAAAAATCTTTGACAAAATCTCTAATTTATAAAATAAAAGAACATAAAAATTTTCAGAATTTTTTGACAAGTACAGATAGACGAAATTGAAAAGAAAATGTCAAAAATAATAAAAAACAAATAGTAAATCACAGAATTTAAAAAAGAAATATTTCACATATCTATATATTTGTAAAAGAACTTTTAGAAATTTCCAGAATTCGTTATCAAATCTCTAATCCTTCGAATGAAAAACCACACAAAAATTTTTAATTTTTTGACAAGTTTGATAGGTGAAACAGAAAGAAAATGCCAAAAATGCTAAAAAAATAAAAAAGAAATAGTAAATAATGGAATTTTGTTGAAATTTTGATTTTCAAATATCTCAATTTTTTTGAAAAAAAACCATAGTTTTGCAGAATTTTTTGATAAAATCTCGGGTCTATTAGCACCAAGGCTAAGCACGTGATTTGATGAAGTCAATATTGTGAGTATCAAGGCTTAGCATATGAAGCTGATGAAGACTTTGTGCCAACATGAAGATAGTTGGGTGTTTAGGTCTTGGTCCTTAGTTGGGTTTGTGTGTTGGTGACTGGCTTAGTCCTTAATCACTTGTGGCATGGATCATCACTTCTGAGGTGCTAAAAAGATTCACAAAGATTTTTATTAAAACTGTTTTTAATAAAAACAACCCAAAATGTTTTTACTGAAAAAAGGTTTTCAATCGATTGAATTTCCAAAACAATCGATTGAATGTGACAGTTATTTATGTTACAACAGAAATACAGTTATGGCTGTTACAACTGAAAACTTTGACTGGGTCAAACTAACAGTCAAATTCAATCGATTGAATGGTTTGTTCAATTAATTGAATTTTGACAGCTAAGCAGTTTTTAAAACTGATTTTGGGTATTTAAAGGAATGAGAATCATCACTTTCAGATTTATCAAAACAAATACTTTCGAAAAGCATTCCTTGAGTTTTTCTAAGAGAGATATTGCCCCTTTTGTGCGATCATCATTCTTGCAAAGCTTTTCAAATCAAGAAACCTCCAAGAACGTGAATCTTTGAAGCATCCTTGAAGTGAGGTTCTTGCTACTTTGGTTCTGGACCAAAGCTAAGTCTTCTACACCTGATCTTCATTCTGTGTAATCTGTTTTGTGTAGAAGCATTCTGTTATCTTCTCTGATTCTGTTGATTAGCAATCTGTTTGCTGTTTTCAATTAATGGGTTTGTAATTGAGTTGGTGCAGTGGGTTCTGCACTGGTCTCGCATCTGCTGAAGGGTTCAGTAGAGGGTGAGTGCTGCTGGGAGCAATGTTGCTTGCGGACTGCAAGTGTTGTGGTGCAGTGGGTTTCTGCACTGGTTACACACAAGCTGAGGGGTTCAGTGAGGTGTGGGTTTACTATTGGGAGCAGTTTGTAGCTTGTTGGGAGCAAGGGTTGTAAACTGATCTTGTGATCTGTTTTAGTGGAAATCTTTACTAGTTTGCAAAAGACTGGACGTAGCCCTTGAGGAAGGGTGAACCAGTATAAAAATTCTGTGTTCTTGCTCTTCTCCCTACTCTTCTTGATTGCTTTTATTCACTGCTGCCATCTTTGAAATTAACTGGATTAAAATCAATTGATACTGTTAATCATACTCTGAACATCTGTTTACATAATCAACTGTGATTCTGGATTGTGTGTAATATACTGGATTGTGTTTAAACATATTAAATCTGGGTTAGCATAATCTAACACTGTAAATTGATTTCTGGGTTTAATTGATTTCTGGGTTTAACTCTGATATATTCCGATGTGCACAATCGATTGTTTACCTGACAGTTCAGAATTACATAGTCAATCGATTGAATAAAGAATTTTCATTCTCTACTTGAAGAATAAATCAGATTTGCGAAAAGTTTTCAAAGTTCAATTCACCCCCCCTCTTGAACTCG
>Ga0209489_107471_pt1 | contig 16219 bp, 5 predicted proteins | sample SiratrowhiteBW_FD_187527 | JGI IMG/M metagenome (GOLD analysis project Ga0209489, IMG submission 187527) | Root nodule microbial communities of legume samples collected from California, USA - Siratro white BW (SPAdes) (version 2) | ecosystem: Host-associated > Plants > Roots > Nodule | place: USA... | reverse complement strand
GTGGAAAAAAAAAAAAAAACAAAGGTCAATGAAATTGAAACATGTGGTATGATTACCGGATCATGCATGTCTGAACTAGCTAATAAAAGATAGGAAGAGCACCTTTTACGAACAGGGTGAAAACAAGAAGCATATTCGAAGGACTGGGACACCTTAGAAGGGGGAAGGGATCCATCTATCAAAGGACCAGGTAAATCTAAGACAACCATAGCATCCGATCTTGCAGCCTAACTACTTGTCGGCATAATCCAGGACAAATTGCCAATGAAATAGTGTAACAATTCTTTATTCATAAATAACTCCAATAATACATCATATCAAGCTAAAACAAATTTTAAGTATATTTTTTTCTTGTAATAAAAAGTTAAGTTTAGTTATCACTTTTACAAGTGAGTTTCTGTTTTATAATTTTATAGAGTAATTTAAAAATTGATTAATACGCGTGGAGGTGTCTGCATATCTTGGGTGATTTGCTATATATTGAGGACTTTTCCTGATAAACTGGATCCAGTTGCTTCCTTGTTGTTTGATTCAAAGATGACTTCTAGTTGAAGTAAATGAGGCAGATGTTCAGATCTCTCATATTGAATCTAGTGTCCTTTTTTACTTAAGAATAAAAAGAAAAACACTTTTAAGAGGCATTTAGAACATCAATGAAACCCAAGAAAGGAAAACGAGCAACAAAAGAATTGGGCAAAGGATGGCATTCTGATGCAATAGACTGATTGCCTTTATGCAATAGAAAACTTCCCTTTTTTCTTTTCTATCTTCTAATTTTGTTATTTGATTACGAAAAACTGAAAAACAATAGGAAGACAATTGTTGACTTTTCCATCAGGGAGATGTTAAATCTGAATACATTTATTGAGATTCAAAGAGTGCCTTGATTCTGGCACGGTCTAATTTAAGTTATAGTCGGCGGCACAAGGGCTAGATGCTACTGTTAACTATTTCAACAGGGCAACAAGCTAAAAACGAAAACAGGAACTTGTGCAATAATTTGATAAGGAAACAATATATCAATTGATTTCTTTACACGCTCATACAGGGGTTAAAAAAGAAGAAACCAAGAAAAGAATAACTGAATCAACGAGGCTGATTTTCTTATTTCACCTCGTATGACCAGTTTGCAAACCGCAGTGTGGAAAATTATGTCAAATAATGAGAGAACAGAAGAAACTTGAAGTTCTTTACAGAACTACACCATTCAAAGTTGCTGCAACTTACGAAGATGCTCAAGTAATGAAGTAGCCTTCCGTTTGGCCCTCTCTGTACCAGTTCGAGCAAGTTCAGAGAGAGGTATGACTGCACCAAGTCTACTTATACAAGCAAGATTGTCGGCATCCCTCTTGCACAAGGCAAGAAGAATTGCAGCTGCATTCTCTTTATTGCGAGGCAATCCTGTCCTCAAAAGATCTATCAAAACTGGTATAGTGCTGGCTTTTACTATAGCAATTTTTGCCTCTTGGTGGCTGGCAAGAACTGACATTATTGTAAGGGCTTCGTCAACCATTGATTTGCTTGAATCTGTAAGCATTTTCAACAATGCTGTGATGATCCCTGCCCTAATGGCCCTGCCCTTGTTCCCTTGATAAATGCATAAATTGAACAATGCTGTTGCTGCATCCTTCTTTCCTCTGGGACTCCCGTTTTGGAGCAATTCTACCAAAGCGGGTATGGCTCCTGACGCGCCAATTATGATTTTGTTCTCATCTGCAAGTGACAAGCTGAAGAGGGTTGCTGCTGCATTTTCTCTTGCTTCCATGGTTCCAGCACGTAGGACTTGGACAATGGATGGAATGGCACCAGCAAGCATTATAAGTCCTTTGTTATTTTCATAAATGGAAAGGTTTAGAATGGAAGTAACAGCATTGTCTTGCGTCAATACATCTTCTGATGTTAGAAGGCTGACTAGAACTGGAATTGCTCCAGCTTCAGCAATTAGTATCCTATTGTCAGTACTACGTTTGGATAGTGATCGAATTTCGGTAACAGCTGCTCTACGCTCCTCAACAGACCGACTGGAGAGTTTCCGCACCAGAGCTTCAATTGCTGCTATGTCACCAGTAACGTCTCTGAATGACCCATCACTCTTCTTTATTTTACCGTTAGTTAGTCCCGTTGGTTGCTCAATGTTGTGCTCTATACACCACTGAGAAATAAGGCTCCTTAAAACATAGTTTGGTGTGAGGGTCAGATGTTGGAGCTTCTGCTGAGTTTTCGGACATGTTGTATTTCCACAATCTATCCATCTCTGTATGTAAGATCTCTCATACGTCTGCAGAATAACAGAAGCAGGAAATTTAGAAGATCAGAAAAATTTGCAGGAGTATTTCTTTTGTTGATGCAACATCTGAGATGAATTTACCTGACCAGTCGCCACGATAACAGGATCCCTCATTAGTTCCAAGGATATAGGGCAAAGAAAATCTTCAGGAATCACAATTGGTTCAGGCTTTTTAACCTCATGTAGACTCTTTGTCTCAGAAATTTCTTGACTTTCAGGATCAGATTCATTCAAAAGGGGAACTTCAGAAGAAGCAGGGATGCTCCTTGCTCTTTCCAAGCGAGATCCTGCCCGATTTGTGCTGCAATTATTCTCTCCATTGTTTTTAGGAATGCTGTCTAGTTCTGATAAATTTTCAGGACAGCTGTGTTGTTTGTACAGTCCACCCACGGATTTGGCAAGAACCTGACTAATTTCTTCAGTCAGTGGCTGCGATAATTCATGAGATGGCATCTTTGAAATCATAAACCCATATTTTTCTGTGGCTCGCTTCAATTGCGTTCTCACCAAATCCACCTAGAAAAGCAGATAATATCAGCAAATTAACTCAAGCAAATAGTACATCAAATTAAAAACCAACCCACTCATCCAAATTCTACCTGTTCTTTGACTTCCTCTGAGATGTCCAAATTGTCATACGGCAAATTACTCAACAGTTTCTCCAATTTCCAAGTCACACACTGAAATTGGAAGATAATGGTCTTTGCAGCTCCATCCTTAAATCAAGATACATCAAACTTCAGAGAAGTACACAGACATCCTTTTACACATAGACATGCCCACAGAAATTCAACCCCCGTAAGATTCCGACTTAAGCAATTCAACAAGTGCAAAATTATCTCTCTATTTAAAGAACACATCTTAAGGAGACACAAATTTACCAAGACACGAAGAGCAACACCCAGAATGCCAAACTGAAGAACACTCCCATTCAATTAAACTACACAACGGACATTTTTTTTTTCTACAAATATCCTCATTGAGGCAATTTTGTTTCAGACACGGTTTAGCTCTAAATGCAAGAACCTCTCTCAAATGATTCAAACCTTGATTCGCCATGCGCGAGAATAGTCTCTTCGACAAAACCGACCCTCTTTGTGAACAACACAAAGAACATAGACAAGCCCTGAGTAATTTATATGGGAGTTATTCTACTTTCTCCATTGAAACATAACAATAGATAGCGGTTTGATTGCACGCATTACACCCAAATCAACAAAAAAAATTCAAGTAACAATTTCCTGAAATATCTACTCTCACAAGTAACAATTGAACTTTATAATAGACTTCATCAACACTAATAACTTTTGCAGACCCACCCCAATCGCCAACAACAAATTAAAGATAAATTTTCCTCAAAAAAACTTTGTAGGATGCCGTTACAGTTAATGAAAGGAATGCAAAAAAGAACTCAAAGTTTGGGAGTTTTAGCTAGCGAACTACAGATCTAAATTACTGAAAAACGGAAGAATAAGACGTAGGAGCTTAAGTTTCGAAACCCCCAAAGGATTGACGTTGGAATAGATCAAGAAACTCACAGAGGAGCAATTGGAACGGAAGTTTCTGGCGACGGAAAGCAAGCTTCTTGCGGAGTGAAGAGCGACGACAAGATCAGACGACCAAGATGCGGCGGAAGAGGAGGAAGAAGACGAGGAAGCGGAAGCGACAACATTGTTGCCGTTGTTATTGTTGTGGAGTTCTCTAATCTCCTCGAACAAGTAGGTGAGGAGGGAGATCCGGCGAACCAGATCGGTGCAGTCCTTGCGAAACAGGGCGTCGGCGGCAATGGGCGTGGCGGAGGAGGAGCCGGCGCACATTCCGGCGATGTCGTGGACCAGACCGAGGAGCTCTGGCGTGTGGTCTCCGGCGAGTTCGCCGGCCATTGTGGCTGCAAAGGTTAAGGTTAAGGTTGTGTTGTGTGTTGAGGAAAGTGAGTCAGAGAGAGTCTAATAAGGTGTGTGAAGAGACTTATCAAATGTGGACACGTACAAACATTGCAAAACGCTGTAATAATGTGTTTCATCGGGTTTTCTACATTAATTAAAAATATTTTTTTATTCCAGTTGCTGAGAAAATGAAAAAATAAAATAGTTAATTTAGTTTTTCTAGTTAATAACAATTAATAATTAATTGGTTGGTTCATTCTTGAGAGGGTTAACGTGACGCCTTAACTGGGCAAAGCGAGAATCTCGGAGGAATTGAAATTTGGGGAAGAATGATAATGAAAGAGAGAGAAATGAAACAAGAGGATACAGTTGGGTTTGGAATATTATGAATTGTAATGCAACTAACCACTATTTTTTCCTAAAATATTATATAATATATTATATTTTAATGTCTTGAGATTTTTAACATTTTTTTTTGCCACAAGCTACTGTATGTGTAGCTATATCCTACACACTATCTAATTTTAATTTTGAGTCTTTCACAGGTTTACAATTATATTTTAGTTTAAGTCATTTGAATTTGATATTGCAAGTCTAATTTTACCCTAATTCAATTAAAATTAATTGAATTGGATACGGTTCACCTTTATTTAGGAAAATCCAATCATAATTGGACTGAGTGAAGTGGAATGAATTTAGTAATTAAAAATATTTTAATTTTAGAAAAGTACTTAAAAAACAATGTTTTTATTGTTTCATAAAAAATATTGTCAATATTTCAAAAAGTGGAACAAAAATATTGTCAATACTTATAACATAATAAGAAATGTAATGATCAAAATACTAAAATATCATAATTATAATGATAAATCAATTTTTAACTGAGTTGAATGTGATTCAATATATATTTTAGATTTTTTTAGATAATAATATATTTATAATTTTAAAATTTTCTCATATATTCATAAATAAATTGTATGACATCATAATTAAAAATGAAATACAAAATTAGTATCATATTTAACCAACACTTATATAGTTTATTAATTCTAAATATAACATTATATCATTTTAAATAGGATTAAATAATTGTTGAATATAAAGATTACGCAAAGTAGCCAATAGTCATAAATTATGAAACTAGGGAGCGGCGAAGCCGCGTGACAGCAACGTGGAGCACAGGTCTGTCTGAATTTTTCTTTTCCTATTTCTTCAAAGAAAAAGCAAAGAAGCTAAACATTTATTATTTTTAATATTATCTTATCTTTTGCTTTAAACGTCATAAACTGACAATTTTTTTATTATTTTCTGAACCACCTAGCTTCTCTCTGTCCTCCGTTCTTTTCCAATGCACCAAAAATCCACTACCGTTTATTTCTTTCCATTTTCTATAATAGCTGCTCCATTACCTTTTCTACCCTCACTAACACATTAAGTCAAAATATCTATATTTATGAAACATAACAAGACCCTTGTGATTTGTAGTCTGTGGTTTCTTTATTTTTTATTTTTTTTTGCAGTTGAGCTTGTAATTATTAAATACTCATTTAGCAAATAAATGGGGTAATATGATGCTAATATTAACTGCCAAGGTATTTAAGAGTTTAAAAGAAAAATAAATTATCTCTTAATTAATTTTATAAAGCACCGGGTTTTAACAGTTAGCTAACTTATCTGTTTTTGTTTTTATTGTGATATTTTGGTTTGTTACAATGACTTTGGTTGCTAGCTGGAAGAGGAGCATTAGAAATAATGCAGAAAAAAAAAAAAGAAAGAAAGAAAAAAAAAAAAAAAAAAAAAAAAAAAAAAAAAAAAAAAAAAAAAAAGGGTGAGGATGCAAGGTCTTCTGCCAACCTGTAAAGCCATCATATTGTCGTCTTACTAAGACAACTATCAACCATTTAGATAACCAAAATAAGGGTATATCAATAAATTATAAACAATTTTTTTTAATAAGTGAATAATCCAAAAACTTGTGGGGTTAATAACAATTACATAATATAACTGATGAAAATAGTTTCTAGTTTAATAGTTTAGAAGAAATTTATAACAGGATAAAAATATATAATATAAACAAATATATGTGCCACTTATTCATGAAATGAATCCATCTATGTTCAGTGAAAGTATTTTATGAATTGTCTGAGTTGCTCACTGTGATTTTGGCGGTCTCCAACTTATGTATATGTTGGTAAAGTTACACTCCCATATTGGAGAGCAGTGACCATCACATCCATGCTCTAGACATGGGTTTATATATAATGGTGAAGGGATTTGGATGTCATCTCATTTAGAAAAAAAGAAAAAAAAAATGCCCCAAACTAATATAAACAAAAAAAGAAAGAAAAAAATTAAATATATATATATATATATATATATATCTCTCTCTCTCTCTCTCTCTCTCTCTCTAAAAACTTGGAATTAAGATAAAAAAAAAATCTCTTGATCTAATACTTATGCATTCTCACAATTTTATTATCATTTTCATTATTTCCTAATGCATTCTTATATTTTGTTTTCACTTTTCAAATTATCACACACAAAGAAACATATCAAAATCATCCTTTTTAATCTTTTTAAAGTTTGAGATATTCTAATACCATTATTATAACATCCCAAATATATATATATAATTACACATGAATCATTTTCTCTACATAAGTTTCCAACTTTATGATCTTAGGACAAACACAACTTGATGTTAGAGGATCCGTTATGAATATATCTCATGAGAAACTATATTTGAGCTCTTTTAGTATGTTAACTTTAGTTCTATGTTGTCAAGATAGAGTTGTTTGCATAAAATTTATATATTGTGCAGAATCTTTTTTCTGTACAACCCTCAAAACACAGATCTTATCGCCTTCAATACTTTTCTTCCTGAATTAGTAATTTCACATCACTAAATATCTTAATTTAAATAATGAAACATGAAAATTACCTTTTCTTTATTAAGTTTATCTACTTAATATATAATTATAACTTAAGTATGATATTACTTAGGACATTGTATATCATAATGCTTATATTATTATATTTTCGTAATAAATCAAATTGCTTTAGCTATTTAGCTAATTTGCTAAACTCATCAACTTAGTCACATGCATTCATTCATATCCACCAATACAATAATGAAAAATTAATTAAAATCTATATCTGTTCATTTATCATTTAATTTAAATTTATTATCTAATTTTTTAAAAAAAATCAGGTACTACAAAAAATTATTTGCATAACTTTTAACATAATGTGGATTATACATCTAACAAAATCATTTTTAATTATAAAATTCACCTGTGAAAAGTATCATATATCACTTTTTATCTATCACTACCAATTACATAAAAAGGTATATTTAAATTTTAGAGGGACAAAACCTTTTGGAGAACGATTTAACATATTCGAAATCTTAGCAGAACAGAAATTAGATTTTACCTACAAAAATATTTATAATATCTTCTTTATAAATAACACAAATTTTGATTATATGATTTATTTTTCTAAATCTTGTTATTTTTAAGTGTCTGAATGAATTCTGAATTATTCTTTCTTTTTTATTTCATTTTTTTTTACTTTTTATGTTTAATATTGATTTTGAAACAAATTAGATAAACCTTTTCAATTTTAAATATTGTTAAATTAAATTATATTTAACTGAATCTTAACGAAAAATAATTATTTTATTAATTAAAAATAAAAAAATATGAATACTCTTTAATATTCAAGATACCACCTAATTCGTATTTATTTTATTTTATATTTACAAATGCAGGCGGAGCGATACACCGGAGGTGAGGGAGGTGGACTTTGTGTTAGTTGGAAACCATTATTTATTTATATATAATTAAATGAGTTTTGAAATGGTATTGATTTGTTGATTTTGTTTTTAACACTTATCACCCATACGTGTGTATTTGTCTTAAGTGTTTGCTTTTTTTTCTTTGTAAATTGCCAGAAGTAACAATGCTGGCCCCTCTCTGTTTAAATAAATTCCTTTATCTCTCATAGGATAATTTTAGTTTAATAGAATATTTATTTTATATTCATCTTTCTACAAATTTTTTAATATTTATAAATGGCTCAATAATATTATATGTTGATTACTTTACACTGATTATTAAATTAGAGACAAAAGAATAATCCCTGTAAATTAATTTAACTGTCTATTAGAGTGTTTTATTTATTTCTCATTTTTCTAATCTAGTTATAACCTCAATCCATTTCTTTATGATTATTAGTGTTTAACTAAATTAATAAATTAAATCCGTATTCAAATACACCTTATATTGTTGGATGTTGAGGAAAAGCCCAAACAGAAGAAAACCAGTTGATAAATTAATAAGAAAAATATTATCATAGTAAACTTGATACCAGATTAAACTAACTATTGTATTGTTTTAATTTATGACACATTTTTAGGATCAACTATAAGGTTTGAATAGGACAATTGCAATATTAACAACTAGTGCTCTTGGTTGGGGCTTATTACTTAGCCATCCTTTTTTGGAGCAAGAGGGGAACTAATATTAATATTGATTGATGCATTTATCTTTGGGCAAGGTAAAAAAGAAGTTTATTTACTTGATGATAAATAAAGCAAATAAAAACAATGATGCTTTAAGAAAAGAAAAAAAAACAAAGGAAATTTAGGTGTAACTATTTCCAATCAATCATAATTGATTATATATATATATATATATATATATATATATATATATATATATATATATATATATATATTATAATTATATTGATCGTTGTTTTTTGTTTTGTAGCTGCCATAACATCATTTATAAGATTTGTTTTCGAAAGTGAGGGCAAAATATGCTTATGGGATGCTTATATCATCTTGACTAAAAATTTACCTTGAATCATACATAACTTGTTACATATTTTACAACTTTTCTACATGAATACTTCAACAAACCACAAGAAGGAGAATTTGAAGGCAACAAAGGAGATTCTATAGACAAATCATTTTTAGAAGGTTGTAAATGTTCTCGATTTGAAAAGTATAACGATTATTTAGTGAGTAGTTTAATATATATCATTTTATACTTTTTCACCTAAATGAAAATCTCACAAATACACATGTCTCATCTAATTTAATTTCTTTATTATGGAGGCAATATCTAATATATGTTGAGATTTAATTTCTCAACATCGCAACATATAGCCAACATGATGAAGCAGTACATTGTACATTTAAAAAGTTAATCCAAAAACCTCTAGCTTTCAATTTCAAGATGCATATAGTAATTATTTGAAGGTGTTGAATAGACGCAATTGGAAATTGCAAACTTCCAAACTTAGAATCAACAAAATACCAAAAACACATCAAAACCAGTTTTTCAATTATCACCCCCTAAACCTTAAAATTATATCATGAAAATCTTAAAAAGTAGCATTGTAAAAATACTTGAATGTCATGTTCCATACTACCTTCACCTTTAATCTCGCTAAACCCTATTCCCTCCACTGAAAGCAACGTTTAGCTTGGGAGTATGAGATAATGAAGGAGAAAATTGAGGAGATGAGTGCAGAGCTGGAAGAAAGAGCGTACGAACAAAGTGTGAGTGTGAGCGAGGGATGGAATGTTAGCTGGAAGAAGGACTTACGGGAAGAAAGATAAAACTCTCGATAATTCTTAGTTTTTACTATTTTTTAATGAATTTTCTTGAATTTCAAGTGCATATGTTCAATTAATTTTAATTTATTTTGCTGCATTTTTGTGTAGCTTTTATGATATATTAAACACATCGCGACCCATACTTTAAAACAAAATATGGCTTAAAATACACATTTTAATTAATGTTGTTTATATTCATCAATGCCATATAAACTATTGCTTAAAAAGAACATAGTCTATGTGTTTACTATATATTTTTGTTCAAAGATAAATAAATCTCTTTGTGTAGGTACAAATTAAAAATAATTGCTTATCTATATTTTAAACAATAGTTTTTGAATTGTTAACATGTGAGTGTGGCTTAAAACCAAAACTATTATAATCACATAAAGTTATTGTATTAAAACATGTTAATAACTTTTATTCATCAACAGTAAATATATGTCGATTCATGCATTGATTAGACACTTAAAGTGTATTTATAGATATCCCATTTTCACTTGCTAGTGGAGTCAATACCATTGCGATATTAAAAAAAATTCTTTATAAGAATTTTTAATCTACTTCATCTTAATCTCATTCAAAATATTATGATTCCTGATATTATGCTTATTACCATCTAACTGATTTTCATGCATAATAATAATAATAATAATAATAATAATAATAATAATAATAAAAAGCACAATTTATTAAACTTATTTAAAGGTTTTCTGGGATTAATTTAATATAATCAGTCATAAAAAAAATCAAAAGTTATTATTTATCATTATTACAATATTCACCACTAGTCATATTTGACATTATCCATGTTCCCACTTATTGTAGTCAAGTAGGTGCATATTTTTAATAATAGGATTTATGCTTCAATGTTGGGCTATCAAGTCTACTCCATTTGTTAAGCAATAAATTAAAGAAAAAGATTGTTCAATAACTGTTTGTTTAAATAATTATAATTCTTCTTTTTACACAGTTCTTTCGTTGATGTGAATCTCACCATATCAAATAAAAAGAGAGGCATGATCTCCTTCCGTCTATTTTATTCCCAATATAGTAGGTTTTAGTAATTGATTGGTTATGCAATTATCACTAGAAAACATGATTTAGCAAATTTAGTCAACTCAAACTTCAATTATATCACAAAACTACAACTTTACACTTAAAAAAAAAAACACTTTTGGCAACTATTGTCACTGCCATTAGAATAACGATTAATGAATGAGTGAACAAATAATTTGAAACTTTCAAGTGAAAGATCAAATCAATAACATTAAATGTTATATTTTTCAATAAACGTTTTCCATTTATAATTTTATAACTATTGTACAAACTAGTTTATAAACAGGCAACAAACTTTTTTTTTCCAATAAGCTTAATTATAACCCTTGAAGTGATTTGCACTCTTGATAATGCTCTTGGTGAAAAAAAAAAAAGGGTTCAAAGTGGGGAGATGCCACTTCTAAAAGAAGGCCTTACAATATTATTTTAATGTGGAGGGTAGAGAATTTTACTTCATGATTAAAGAGTATGAAGGCATAAGAGAAATCAAAATAAACAGAGTAAACTTTTTATTATGTGACTCCATGATTGTCTATAGCATCAATCCAAAACTTACATTGTGATTCCTTTCCCAACTTTCTTAACCATTCTATAATAGAAATACCAAGTAGAAATATTGTACATGATAAGAGATTTTACTAGAAAAATTAGAAAAATTAGAGGCAACTATGGTATAAATTTTGTCAACTTAAAGCAAAAATAAAACCAAACTTACCCTACAGAGATTTTGCGAAGCTGAATGAAGAAATGAGTTACACAAGTTTCATTAATTAATAGTATCGTCAACAATGTTTGGTCTAATTAATTATGGAGAACACTTTGTTCTATGCCAAAAGAGGAATTATGTTAGCCTAATAATTATACTTTGAAACATCTCAAATAAATAATAATAATAATAATAATAATAATAATAATAATACTTTTTGATACTTTTATCGATAGCAGAAAGACAACACGCCTGTTGATTAACTTGAGACGTGGCCCCAACAATTAGTTGTTTGTGGTGCTTTGAGGGTTTACATTGCATGACCATTGACTCATACCTTATCCTTTCCATTTTGTTCGATTAACTCCAATTAATTATTACAAACACTTTTCAACACACAAAAAGCATTCCATCGTGTTGCACATTCTTTTCTTTCAAATATAATTATAAACTTTAGGAGAAAATATAGGTCCAATATCTTAGATCTTGATATTGTTCTATAATTCAAATTCAAATTTTATTTTAATATTAGTATAAGCTTTTATTACAGGAATCACTAAAGCAAATTTTGTATTTTAAAAAATACCAAAATGTGAATGTTTTGTTTGGCGTTGAAAATGTAATTCAAGCAAAAAGTTAGATTCAAAAACTAGTTAAAAAGTGAAAATTAAAAAAATTAAACTAAAAATGTTAGAGAGAATAAACTAATTAACGAGTTAAAAATTATAAAATAATAAATAAAGACATGATTAATTATTAAATTAAATCTTGATATCATTATGACATATATTTAATAATTATAAATTTATATTCCTAATTTATTTAAACTTTTTACAATCTAAAAATTTATATAAATTAATTTTCATATAATAAATTTATAATTTATTATAATTTAAAATAGTTATCCCATCAATAAAAAGTATTTTGTTAAAATTACACAAATTAAAAAAACAAACAAATATGATATTAAATCAATAATCCAACAAAGTATAACACTTAAACAACTATTAAAATTTATATTCATAAAATATGATTTTGACAATGAAAAATATTTTAGTATTATTTTAAATGGTAAAATAATAAAATATAAGTTTTTATCGGTTGATTGTTTTGAAATAGTAATATAAAAAATTTGTTAAAATAAACTAAAAACTATTGAAAAGATTATCTTATCATAAATAAAATAATTTTATTAAAATTTCACCTACCAATTTTGTTTATAATCTAGATAAAATTATTTACGGAATACATATATAATGTATTGCACTCGCGCACTACCAAATATGTGGACAGTTCTTTCCCTGTTTTTTCCAAAATGTATGTTTTTCTTTTCATTCTTCTTTTATGGCTTTTTTTATTCTTAAATAGAATTATAATATTTATTGATAATTTTTTTCATTGTGATATGCATTTTGTTTTCTATATTTTTATACAATAAATAATAATATATGAAAACTATTAAAAGTTAATATGCTCTGAATTAGAGTTAGAATCTTAGGTTATCAAAGATCAGAAAATCACTTTTAAAGACATTCTTAGAATTTTATTAAGAATAATCTTATTTCAGTTTTTTTAATATTTGTTTTCCTCGTGATCACGAGGACTTAAATTCTTTATGGCCGGAGTTAGGTTAAATATTTTTAAATCCTAATGTAATTGTTATGTTTTTTTATATTTTTATTTTAATAAATAAATATTTTAATTTTGTAATTATTGTCTATCATGTTGATTCATGACTTGTTATTGATTTTTAGAATATTGGAAAATATCTTTTATAATCAGGAACTGAATTAAAATATCAGGTGAAAGTTTATGTTTAGGAGTAGAGCAAGATTGATTTGTTGTTTTAAGACCCTTATGTATATGTTGCAAGATTTATTTATATAATTGATTAAAAAATTAATGATTAATAGACAAATTTAGGCTTATTCTACTAAAGAATTGGAGTTGAATATTATTGTGATTTGATCATATCATTATTAATTCCTTTTCTATAATCAATTGTTGATAAAAATGCTAAATATTCTTTTAATTGTTTTAATCAATTTTATACATGAGAGTGAAGATCCGTGAGATCTAAGGCTGACAAGTTCATCATATAATTGTTAATTCCTTTTCTGTAATCAATTATTGATAAAAATGTTAAATATTCTTTTAATCGATTTTAAATTTTTACACATAAACCAAACTATGGAATTGTTCTAGAACCTGAATATATTCTAATTCTAATTATTCTCTTAGATTGCACAAATTATTTAGAAAAAAACAATATATTTATTACTTACTATATTACAATTGGTACACTTGTTATCATAACAAATTAGACAAACACTTGGCGTCCAAGTTAGGTTATGTACCCTAACTTGGTACCCAAGCTTCTATGTTCACGTTCTAGGATTAGGTTATTTACCTTAATTTTGTGTATAGTCTAGATACAAGATCTAAATCATATTCCACTTCTTTACATTTTTACAAAGAAAAGAAAAAAAGAAAAGCAGGTTTTTAACAATCCATCCTCCGCAAGAGAAGAGTCAAGAGTCTTCTAATGTCCTTCTTCCTCTTCCGTTCTTCTAGCTATGACCCTGGTCAAGGCCTAACATATGGTCTTCCAGATAGTTCTCCATCATCCTGCTTAGAAGAGTTGGCTCAACCTTTCCTTAAGAAATCTCTCCTCTCATTCCACTTTAAACACTGAGAGTTCCTCCTTCATTTCACTTGCTTTCGCTGCTCCAATTCCCCACCCAACCATTAAAGCTCGAAGCTACAAGATAAAGTCTATCATTTGGTAGCATGAGCTAAGTAGCTTCTTCTTCTAGTTTCCTTTCTTGATTTCGTGTTGTTTCTACATTGTTTTGCTTGTCTTAAGTTGTTTCTACATTGATTTAGAACGTGTAAAATTAATAACAAGCGCAAAACCAGATTATGTATGCTCTTCAAGTGTAAATACCAAAGGGATGATGGTACAAACAATTTTCATATCTTGGTGTTTTGCTTAACAGTTTTCATGAGAAAACAATTTCTTTTGCTATAAATTATTTGCGTGACTATACATATACTAATACAATTTTTCTTCAAAGCTTATGTTACGAAACATCTCTAGCATGTGATTAGAACGGGGTGATTTGGAGATGCAAATGATCCTACCTGGAGAAAATGGCAAGAGAAACTTTTGACGATCACTTTTAGATCAAGACAGAATATGCAGAGATATATTGTTTATTGTAGCAGTCTGATTGTATGAACTATGAAACAATGTGTTAAAACCACCAGTACATAATGTATTTCTCAATTGCAGTAGGATAGACACATTTCATACATGAGATTCTGTTTCCATCCTTCAAACACAAACATAATATATAGTAATTTTTAACTGTTTTCTTTTTTAAAAGTGGTAAATCATGGATTTTCCATATCATAAATCAGATCCTTACTAAATGCTTACTACGTAGTGTTCAGTAGGTTAGAAGTTGTGCATCCTCAGAAGACAAAACAAAGCAATAATATAAGAAGATAATGCCATTTGAATAGTATGAAAAGAAAACAAATTCAAGGTCATGATTAAACTGAACATGGACTATTTTAGTGGAGTTTCACCCTGAAATTTATTTGATATAGTTTTCATAAATGCATCCTTCCATCAAAAACAAAAGTGATGACCTAACACATTTGAAAAACAAAAATTAGTTTTCCAGAGTCTTCAATTTTTCACCTCAACCAACCGTTTAACTTATGTAATAAATAGTACTTGTTTAAGAATACATGAATGGACGACAGTAATTCAATATACCTACTCAAGTTGAATTTCAGTTGAAATGCATATTCACCACAATACCAAGCAAAATCTTGGCAGTGACCACAGACAAACTGCAAAGAATAAGAAAAGGACCAATAGTCACTTCTGCAGTAAGTACGTTTCAATTAAAATGGGAGGAACATGTAACAGTTGTTACAACTTTTTATACACAGATCTGTAATATTTTGGTAAGAAAGATTTCCCACCCATTCTGGAAAGTTGTTGAGTACATCTAATTCAATTTGGAGGTCCTCCCAGTTCTTTAATGTTATTCTCTTTGTGCTTGCCCACAAAATAGAAATCCAACCTCAGTAATTGATTTAGTTTCCCATTCTTTTATGCATCTCTTTTATGGGAGCGTCAAGAATTTCAAGATTAGGCAACTTAGTCAGATTTAAGCAACAATACAACATCAAAGTTTGTAGATTGCAATGACTCTCGCAGTGTTTCTATTCCTGTTAGAGAGATTTAAATAACAAATGGATCAATTCAGCTATTGAATTAGGCAGAGCATTCAGACTTTTAAAGTTATACAGAATGGAGAATCTTTAAGCAAGAAAGTTCTTGAAAAGTTTACTGTGTCAAAAACTTCAATTTCCGATACTGGATCATTGAATCTTGCAAATGACAAATGACAAGTCTTTCTATAGATTTTGGTTTCTTTTCCAGTTCATCTGCTCTGAAATAGAATTCTCCACCAATGAATATTGCTAGATCGTGCATCGTGCATGAGGTCATGCATTACAAAATCAGCATATACATATCTACACATATACATATATACATATCTAATATCTACATATCTACATATATACATATCTATCTATATATATACATATCTATCTATATATATACATAT
>Ga0209489_107470_pt1 | contig 16226 bp, 3 predicted proteins | sample SiratrowhiteBW_FD_187527 | JGI IMG/M metagenome (GOLD analysis project Ga0209489, IMG submission 187527) | Root nodule microbial communities of legume samples collected from California, USA - Siratro white BW (SPAdes) (version 2) | ecosystem: Host-associated > Plants > Roots > Nodule | place: USA... | reverse complement strand
AACAAAATTCTTTCTTTTTAAAAAAAAAAAAAAAAAAAAAAACTCATTATGTTTTGGTTTATGACTAATGTTTTATACTTCATTTTTCCTGCTTTATTTAACTCCTGAACTATTAAAATAGGAGCTATTATACTAAGCTCATGATCCTAACTGAGAAGTAATTTTGTACTCATTTAGCAACCATCGAAGAATAACAGATATAACAACTTTTCTTGGACAAAACAATGCAACACCATTACACTTTTAATCTTGCCTCCTAATCCGAAATATAAATTGTAGCAATGCTTGGCCATGAGTATACCATGCACACATTTTAAAAGAAGAAAGATAAAAGAAATATTAAAATAACTATATGTGTGTGTGCATGTATATAGTGTTCAGGTAAAGAAGACGGTGGAAGCAATGGTGCTATAGAACTCCCAACTCTTGAAAGTTCATAGAAACGGCATGTACATAAAATGGCAAGCGCAAGCTACTGTCATTTCTATAATAAATAAATAAATTCTACATTAACAGAGTAGAAGCACAAGTATGCTTACAAACAACGTATTTAGATACCTTCTTCATAATTAATCATTATATTTCCAGAAAGCAGGTCGTTGTGAGCAAAAACTACAGGAGATTTAAGTAGATCACACAATCCCTGTCACAAAAAAATATAAAAGTTTGTCAACAGAAGAAATTGTTAACATAAAATGAGTCAATTACTACCACTAATTTAGCCTTTTCAGTAAAAAAATTGGCTTAATTAAGTAACTCATAAACTTGGTTATTTTCACTTAAGTCCTTATAAAAGAATTTCGGTCTATTGAGTGCTCAAAATATTATTTTTTTAATTTAAGTAAATTGCCATTTGATTTTTTGCCACCAACCGGATGATGTGACCATTGTTTCTATCTTCTCATCTACAACTTACCAAACAACTTGCTCCTTCCTTCTCCAATCTCCTCCAACTTGCCGCTCAACTCGCTCCTTTCCTCTCCAAGATAGAACTGAACAGTAAGTTAGAGGAGATTAGAGAGAAACGACGGAAGTTGATCTGCGAGTTGGAGATGGGAAGACAGAAATAAGAGCACCTCATCCTGTTGACGGTAAAATCAAACTGCAAGATACTTAAACTAAAAATAAAAAATATTTTGAGTAATCAATAGAATGAAAATTTTTACTAAGGACTCAATTGAAAATACCCCAAATTTATGAGGTATTTAAAGCTTAATTAAGCTAAAAATATTCACAAATTTGTAAGTTATCTTCACAAGCTCAAATGAGATGGAAAAGATTATGCCTGGACACTTGGGCCCTTTCTTTGTTGGCCTGTCCTAATAAATATTTAGTAAAAGTGTTTGGACATTAACAGCCAAAAAGATGGTAAGTCAACACTAAAAATATAAAAGCTTAACTTTCAAATCTAGTTATTAGAGTTGGACTTCCAAAATGGTGGTAATTTATATTCATTTGACCCCTGCATTACAATCAAAGATAAAAAAAAAAAAATATAACAGCCAAGAAACGTATGGAAAAAGCAAGTACCTTGAGCTCAACAATTTCGTCATGAAGTTCCTTGAATGAAATCGTTTCATAAGTCTTCTGCATTTCACTATCATCATATTCAAGAACAGATGCTGGAAGAAAAAGTGGCTACTCAAATACTAATAAGAACAATCTTTCAAGCATATACATACACAAGCCATTGACAAAAGCATATAGCATGAGGTTAATCTAGCTTGATGATAGTTTTAATATGTTGAAGCAGTACATCACACATAGTACTAAGAACACAATGAAAACCGTAAGGAGCTTTTATGTAACAAAATACAGACCCTAAATAGATTGTACATTTAAAAATAATTCTATTAGCCCAAAAAGAATGACAGATCCCTCACAAGACATAACAGGTCATTCCGGAATCATGAGTTACTTTCAAAACTTAAAATCAGAGAGTGGTGAAACTAAAATGGCTAAAAAGTGGAGTTCAAAACTTTGGGGAAAAACAGAAGGAATAATAGAAATCAACAAATCAAATTGACTTCAAACAAAATTAAAGAAGTAACTCATCAAATGAAATAGATACGGATAAAGGTCACACTAGAAGAAAGAAAAGATAATAGACCTTTCTCAAAGAACTTCCAAACATCATTCCATAATTGAGGTTCCTTTGACCCTGGAATATCAACATAATGAAATCTTTGAAGTTGCTTAGCTATTTTAGCAGCCAGCTTTGGTTCCCGCATATCTGCCACAGGGAAAATGTATTCATGAAGTCATTAAACCAGTGTAGCCCAAGGTAAACAAAGTATAATAACAGCTAATTACAAAAAAAGAAAAATTATATTCTAAGCTTTTATACCAAAATCCAAATAATACCAGTTTAACACCTTTCAAATAATATATATATATATATATATATATATATATATATAGACACACACACATGTATTATGTATGACTGTATATATGTACGTGTGAATGTGAAGGTTCGGGGGATCTGATAAAAAGTTGAGATGAATAACAAATATTAAGTAATGAGTTAGCACCAATGAGAACTTCATCTTAGAGCCTCCTCATGATCAACAGTCAGCATCAAGTCTTAGGTTGGGTTAGGCAAGTTAAAAGTTTCTACATTTACTACAGGACTATAAACCATAAACGTAAAAGGTAATCCTAATCAGAATTAAGTTAAAGTTTATACTATAAGAAGAAATTTTTTGGAAACATATCCAGTAAATAACTCGTTACAAAGATTGTAGTCCCTAACATTATTCCCTAAAATGATACATACAACCAAAAAGGAAATTTCCATAAATGCAATACTGGCTACAGATTCATTGTCTAGATTTGTCAAGTTTCTAATAAATATTATCAATAACACCAAAAAATAAGATATTAACAAACCCATTAGCATTTATCAACCTGAGACTGTCACTCATGTTCAAAACAAGAATTTTTCCCATGTGTACCTGAAGGTGATAGAGTTTGAGCATTAATAAAAGATTGCACCATGCCATTCCCAAATATGCCAAGCCACGTAGCACCAAATCCTGCAGCTGTGATGAATTTGGTAGCCTAAACACCAAATTTTACACCAAACTTCAAGTAAACCATTGAGTAAATACAGATAAGCAACTAATTTAACAATTATAACCTATAATGTTTTGCACCATTAGAGTTCATATCTTTCTCTGATCACAATCTAACCGAGATTCTCTATCCACATCTTAGCAGGGATATAAATGAATAGTATATGGACAAGTTCAAGATAGCTTATCTTTCTTTTATTTTATGGATTAATGAACAAAACTTTGCAGCACATCATCTACAAGGGATTTATGTTGATGCGGATTTCAACATTTTTGGAAGTCGTGGTTTGCTTATCCCTTCCTAATAAGTATTATTTTCAATTTTGAATTTGGCCTTATCTATATGGCAAAATAAATGAAAAATGAAATCCATAATACTCAACAAATTATATATTTATATTGAAAGACATTTTTTAATCCTACTCGCAAAAAGTAAAAAAGCCATGCAACATCATCTAACATAGGAACCAAATATTTTCGTGAGATTTTTTTAATTATTCTCTAATGCTGATTCAGAAAGAGGAGAGAAAGAATTTTAAAAATAAAGGAATGAATTACTGTATTACAAAGGTAGTTTATATTAACTGAAAATTAGTAAGCTCAAAATGAAAACTGAAGTTTAACTTTACAATTCGAGGTGTCAATTTATCCGTGTCCAAGGGCTAGCCCACTATAATGGCCAAACTTATTGCCACCTAATGAGGTATTTTTAAGCCCACTTACTCAGAGGGTGGACCACAGCTTAAGGCCTTCCAGACTACAAGTCATGTCTATATAAAAAATTGTTTTCCTCTACTGATTAAAAAAATATATATATATTTTCAGCTCGACCAGACTAGTGTTCCTCAACTTGATTTCAAACAAAATAACTCTAATTCAGCCTCAACCTAAACCATAGTATATTAGTTTAGTAACACTCAAAGTAATTTTAACTTGACCTCGATCTCGGCTAGTGTATCTTCAACTCAACCCTTTGGGTATTTTCAACTCAGCTTTGACCAGGATATTACAACCTGATCTAGGCTAGAGAATTTTCAATTCAATCTCAGCTAAGGTATCTTCAACTCGATCTCAACTAAGGCATCTCCTCCATAGTCTCAGGATATCTTCAACTTGGCCTCAACCAAAGCATCTTTAGCTCGGCCTTGGCTAGGCCATTGTCAGTTCACCCTTGACCAAAATACTTTACTTTGGCCTCAATCACATTATTTTCAACTCGACCTCGACTAGACTAATTTCACCTCAGCCTCTACCAAAGCATCTTTCAACCCAATTTTAACTAGTGGGTATCTCCTACTTGGCCTCAACCAAGGCATTTTCAGCTTGGCATTGCTAGATAAGATGTCAGCTTGACATTAGCAAAACATCTCTAGCCTAGGCCTTAGTCAGATTTTTAAAATTAAGGCCCACATGGGATGACCCAAACCCACATAGGCTGACCTAGTTGACAACTCTACTTGCAATGGTCAATTGGTGAACATCACAGCCCCACCCTCAAATAATAGAATATGGTACAATCCAGGAAACTATTAATACAAGCTTGCCACAAGCATACGTACGTTTCAGTTACCATTAACTTTCAGTTATTCATCAACTAGAGAACAACATTGCAGAAATAACAGGATATAGACGGCTATATCAACACTAGATGACTGCAATATTTGACTCAAGAAAGGACGTACAATCATTCAGTGACATGGCCAGTTTTGTATGTAATCATGCAGTACAGTGTCTAACCTGCAATTCCCGCTGACGATCTATAATGTGCTCTGTGTTGGGTCCATACAATCTGATGGTTATAATTTCGTCAATACAATTTTCTTGTTTAACTGATACCTTGAGTACTGACAGACAATGACAAATGTATCAACCACATCAACAACAACACAAGACTACGGATAGCACAAGTAATTAAGCAACCAGATGAAAGTAGCTGATTATATTTCTGGATTCGAGAAGTAAACCGTTCACCAGACATAGCCATTCAGCATGTGAAAATCAATCCTCAGATGAACAAAAATTTCATTCTTTCTCCGAAAAAAGAAACAAGATTAACAAGAACAACTCACATAAATTTGTAATTCCCCCGGAAATTTTCTCAACAGAAAAGCAAGAATCAGGCAAATGTTCCCACGCCTTGAACATATCCTTGCACATCTTTCTGCAAGAAACCACAAGAATAAAATATATATATATATATATATATATATATATATATATATATATATATATATATATATGCAATTTCAGGAATAGAGATGAAACTGATTAAGAAACGTTTAATAGCACAAACAAACAAACAAAAGTCAACGGTTCAACATTGAAAGACATATTATAGATTACGCATCACACCCCACTCAACTGCAAATCCAAAGAAATTGAACATTTCTAATTAATCTAGAACCGCCAAACCCCAATTGAAACGGCTTTCCAGCAAAACCTGACCCACTTTCCCACCTTCCCACCTTCTCCCAGCAACCAGACGCCAGAAACAAAGAAACTCATGAGAGTTCAAAAGGGAAGCGCGCGAAAAAAGGAAAAATCAATACTTTATTCTTTATTTTTACAGAAAATAAAAGAAAAAGAATAGATGAGAATGACGAACAGGATGAGAGGTATCATTTGAGGAAGCTCGAGCGAAGGGTTGATGGTGAGCTGCGAGGGATGAATCTTGGAGGCATAGTCGTGGCTAGCTTGCTCTGCGACTTCAACGGGGTTCCAGATCTTAACCTCTGCACCCATTGATTGAACCGAACGAGAAGAGAGAGAAAAAAACAAAATAACAAAGGAAGGGGAAAACAAGAACAAGGTTATGGGAAAATAACGTTGGAAGAAAATTTTGCGGTGTGGTTTTGCACTTTGAAATCAGAGGTGCCTCCTCCTGTTGCGTTGGAGGATTTTTGTTGTCGCACTAAATGACGAAAATGGATCTTCTGCGATTTGCAAGAGAACTGCACCCACTCAAGGTATAGATCTCACCGTTAATCTAAGTTTCTATCTCCAAATTAAGATTATGAATGGCTGAGATCTCTGCACTTTTTTTTCAAACTGCAGAGGATCTTAATCTCGAAATGACCAATTTGGGCAGCGCACACGCCACCTCCTATTGCCCCAGTCGGTGTAATTGTGATTTGACCCTTCCTATATTAGTTCATTATATAGATTCTTAGTTAGTTAATTTAATGTTTCTTGCAGCTACAAAACACCATTTCCTAAAATAAATAATCCTTAGTCAAAATTTAGTTATTTTGGATTTTTTTCTGGTTTTACTTCCAATATCTAAATTTTGTAACATTTTATCTTCCTATTTTTCCTTACGGACAAATTTACATTCCTGGGAGACCTGCCTAAGTTTTTTATACTATAATTCTTTATTTATTTAAACTAGTTGACTAAGAATTAAAATATAAATTAAAAAGAAGCATGCTCCAATTCTTGGTAAAAGAAAATAATTTCATTAGAGAATGAAGGTTTGAATGGAGATTTGTTTTGAAAAAAAAAAATAACTATGTTGAACGAGGTTGTATATTAGTGTTAAAAAATAGGTTCACATACTTTTACACAAATCATTGATGTTCTCTTTGGATGGATTTGAGTAAATTCAAATAAATGTATTTTTGTAATTTTGAAGGAATAGATTAAGTTGTTTTGAATTAAAGGATACATGATGATATTTGAGTGAAAATTTTAAAATATGTAGTAAATGTAATTAATATTTTAAATTTCTTTAATTGATAAAATATAAAAATTACAAATTTACACTTATGGTTAAAAATAATTAAAAATTAAATAAGATAAATTTGGGTGATTTGATTATTTGTTATACCAAGTGATGATCTTCTTCATAGATAAATAGATTCAATTCAAATGAAAACTAATCTTAATTGAACATTAGTACAATTAAAATTTATTATTATACATGTTGTGAATCCCAACATGGCCCATGCAAAATCTAAAAATTAATCCCAACATGGCCCATGCAAAATCTCAAAATTAATGTAGTTAAATTTCATAATGTGTTCTCAACTTTGCAATCTATTTCTTCTTTAAATCCAATTAAAGGTTAAGAGTGATTTTTCTATTCCACCTTTGATCTTTTTGGATGAATGAATTACAATTTTAAATAATAACAACTCATCTCTCCCTCTTTCTACTAAATAAAATTTGAAAATAAATACAATTACTTAATTAAACAAAATCCTAAATTGTCATCTTACATTTCTACATTCCATTAAATTAAGATTACCACTCCAACACCACATTACCTTATGAACCCTCAACATAGTTTACTACAATCTCAAAATTTGTTGTCTTACACCCTCACACCAACTCATCTATGAACTACACCACTCATTCACGATCTAAAACAACATGAAGGTCTCTAAACTACAAAGCAAAAATCAAATGAAACTTACCATCAAAATAAACGTCAAATCACCACCACCAAACTCAACAACCTCTACCTACAGTACATCAAAGATAATAAAATTTTACTCATGCATACACAAAGTAGGGACAAATACACCCAAAACAACGAACCCACACACCCATAATCAATTATTGTCGAACACCCACACATGCACCCCATAATCGGTTATCTTCGATATTTTATACAGATAATCGATTACCTTAATCAATTATGCACCATCTACCCACTTCGCGCGTGCTTCTTCTTCCAATTTCACATTATGCAGCCATGCAACGTGCAGTCATGCACATTGAAAAACAAAGATGGGCAGTTTCGTCATTTGCTTTTGGCTAGTTGTAAATACCCTTTAATCCTCGCTTATGTACATATGCATATATTTACTTAACTTCAAGTGTCTTACCATGAAATCTCCTTATATACATATGCATCTATTTACTTAGCCTTAGGAGGATTTATATACTTAGTCTTAAGAGGTATTGGGCACTTAGGTAGTTAGAAGCATGACTATCAAACTTGAGTGTTAACTCATAAAAGGTTACGAGTTTATGCTCTCACACTCATTATCCAAGTTAAATTGTAAGCAAACTCATTTTTTGAGCGTAATTGGTGAGCTCGTTGTGAACTCGGTAGGCTCAGCCGAACTCGTGAGCTTGCAATTGAGTTGGCAAGTTCAAAGGGATATTTTTTCAAACAAAAAACAACGCCATTGAATGCGTTTTCATTTGCTGAAATAAATAAAATCTTATTGTGATTAGGGTTTTTCTTCTCCTCCTATTGCTCTCGGGTTAGGGTTCCTTCTTCTCTTCTTTTATTGGTCACGAAACATCAACACAACACTCTTTTGCTTGTGAAAGCTTTCTTGACTCTTTCTCCCCCTTGTCGAGAAGGCTCTCTTTGTTCATGAGACATTGTGGGTACTCCTATTTCCTTTCTCTTATGCAATTTCAGACACTATAATTATTATATAAATCATTGTTATTTGATTATAAATTAGGAGAATAATTTTCTTTTGTAATAAGATGTTATTTAGAAAACATTAATCATAACATATCCTCATGGATATATATATATATATATATATATATATATATTATTTTATGTCTTTAAAATTATTCATAAAATATTACAAAAACATGCAAGTTTTGTATAATAATAAGAGTTTAACAACATAATAGAGATTTATCTATATATTTAATATATCATAAGGATATTAAAACTAAGTTATTCATGATTCAACATTACAGTGAAAGTCTCCTTTCCTGAACCACTCTTATTGAACAAGTTCTACCTCTACTCATCGTAGATACATAGGAAAAAAAACACGAAAAAGAATAAGGTCTTTGTAAGTGTTAAATCTCAATTCTAATAAACTTAACAATAAAAAACAATGGAGCCTAGAATTTGACTTATGACAATAAGGCTCGATCTCACTTAATCAAACATATGAATACATATTCTACTCTTGATGATCCACTATGAATATCAAAACTTAGGCTTGTGGTGTAATGTATTTATGTTAAATGTAATTGGTGGTGTAAAGCAATATCGCGCTCAAAAGACCAACAATATTGAGAAATAATAAGGTTGGAAGGTGTCCACACCTACAATTCCCCACTGATTTTGTAATATCACAACAAATTGTGGTCACAAATGATTTCACATAATATTCATAAAATTATGGAGGTTGTTTTGTCAACATTTGTGTTTATCATTATAGCCCAAAAAAAGTCAAATAGTTAGCTACTACAAGGCATGCTTGAGTACATAGGTATCCATTGAAAAGGTTTATAGCAATTTTACTAGAATTTTTCATCTCTCTTGAATGCAATGCAATTGTATATTTCGGGCTTCATTTGGAAGATAAATACACAACCAACGTATTTAGGCAAGTAGTTAGATACATACCACATTTTATTCAAGATGATCTTTTATACATTCAAACCATGCATTCCTGATTTTCATTATTACAAGTCACTTGTTCAAGTGGACAAAATATTTTTTTACAACAAATATATAAGGGCCTTATTGGTGATAGTTGTGTAAGACAAGCATAACAACATAATACCCATTGCCTTCATTGTGGTAGAAGGTGAAACGACTAGTGCTTAGTTCTATTTTAAGGAATTGTGTTACCGCACAAAATGATCTATCCCTCAATTCAAACCACTACTAGTCTTTAAGGAGTGCATGCTCAAGAGATGGAAGTGATTAGATGAACATAATTTAGTACATGCGTATTACATTTAACACATAACACAAAATTTCACGAGACACTTATGGAATGCACTATTGAAAAAAGATGTAGTCAACATAGATAAATTTTCTATCATTAATTTCATAAATTACTTTACCATTTTTCTAATTTCTCAAATTAATTACTTTTTGTAACAAAATTTCATGACATATGGAATGACCCAGTGAATATTTTTTTACTATTATAATATAATAAGAGAAGAGAATGAGAAAGTAACGTTATGGTTGGATGACATCTTCAAAGACAAATGGACACTTACATGGGATAATAGACAATACCACATGAAAATCAACATGGCCTTAAACTTTGTGCACGAGAAGACAAGTAACAATTCAATTTCCTCCTTGGTCATAGGAACACACACATGTTACAACCAATTCTTCATAAACAGAGCCAAAAAGGTGGCAACCATGATTACAAGTGGCCATGTATACTTAGAAGTGGCAGTTAAGGTAACTTACCTTTGACAAGAGGAGTACAATATTTCTAGTAGAGGAGACAAAAAATATTATAAAGGTCTAACTAATAAGGTAGTCAAGCTAGATTATTTGTGGTGTTATTATGACGAGTTCAAAAATTTCATTTGTCATGTTCACATGTGTTTGTTGATCACACAAACATGCACATCATAATTTTGGGAATGTACATTGCTCATGTTGGAACAAGTATCTAAGATATACGAAGGTCTTTTTGAAGAACTCAGGCACAACGACTATTGACAAACTTACACTAAACTAATTGTATGTTGAAACCCAAAAGTGAAAAGAACTTGAAAGGGTTAAGTCAAGTCAATTAAGAATAAAAATGGACATTGAGGAACATCAAAGACTTATGGAAAAATGTTTCTATGGTCACACACTTCATCATACTAAAAAAAATGTCTCAATATTAATTTAGCATCAACTTCACACAATTAATGTTTATGGTTTTAAATTAATTATATTCCATATACCATGATAGGATGAACACAAGATAAGAAAATCCACATTTGATTGAAAAAAAAAAAACTCAAATCTTATTTTCTAATTTTATTTACTTTATTGCAAATTATTGTTTTTGTTCTTTAAATTCCATTTGTTTTCTTTTATGTACCTTTTATTTTAAAAAATATTTTAATTACCTTACTTTTTTAGTTAAAAACCTATATCTCTAATTTAAAGTGTTTCCATCTTTAAATATTATTTCATTTATTTTTTAAAAAAATTATTTTAATATTATTACATCAATATATAAAACTTTAATAAATATATATAATAACTTTTCTATGTTAATAAAAATTAATTATAAATTCAAATTATTGTTTACTTTTTCAATATTTTTAAAATAAAATTTTCCAACTATATTATATGTTTTATTACCTATAATAACCAATTTAACCTTTTATTAATAAAATAGCAAAAATTATTTATTAATTATTTAAATCGGTAATGAATAATCAACAAAATTATTAATTTAAATTTGAAAGAATTTTATATTTCTAATAAATTATAATACATTAACATCTTATATTTTTCATATAATAAGAATTCTATCACATATAAAATATATAATAAACTAAATATAAATATCCATGCATTCATCAAAGTATTTCAAATATTCTTCTCCGCATAAAATTTAATAAAATTATTTTCATATAATCACAAAATAAAATAAAATAAAATAAAACTTTTTCATAAACTCACGTAAAAGTCACACCACCTACCAAATCATTTGTTCATGTGTAAGACACGATCATAGCAAATTTAAAAACAAAACAAACAACACACAAAGAAAAAGATAAACTAAAGAATTTAAAAATTATATATTAATAAATTAAATTTCTACCTCAACCTACAACAAATCATATTTTTATAATTCATTTCATACATCCATTACCATTGTTATATCTCTACAATAATTACACATACATTATACACCAATTTACATATAAAGATACTTGACTTTCTACATTTAGAAGACTCTTACATTGAGTTAGACTTATATACCATTTCATCTTATACAATTCTCATATGCACAAGGTTAATCCATATATTCTATTCCGATCAACTCGTATTTCAAACCTTTGACATAGCCATATGAACATCTTTCAACTTTCACCACCAAGACTCCAATGCACATTAGAGTCAAGATATCTCCTTAGATCAAATTCTCAAACAATACACATCTTAACAATCTCAACATCGTATTTCCTTTCTTGAAGATACTATATCTCGATCACTCGTATTATTTACAAACATTGATACTACATCATAACATACATAAAAATTCATTCAATTTAGTTTAAAATTCATCCAATTAATACTTAATAAAACACTTAATTGTAATATCTATTGAAAACATTTAAAATTAGTTTTTCTTACCATTACAGAGTATAGGAGTTTCAAAACCTAAAATCATAACCTAACCCGTGTCAAAAACTTCTCAAAACTTCTCATCAATGATCAAATTACACTAAAAGTACTAAAAGAACAATAAATTCACCAGAATTCATTTTGACGAAGATACAAACAAAAAATAATAAAAAATAAACTTATTTTATTCAAGAAATGAACAAATACTTTTACTTTTACTAAAAGTTTATGAGTAAACTTCTATTGTCAATTTGATGAAAAAGAAAAATAAAACTGTAAAAAACTGCTTGAGAAAAAATTTATGATTTTTATAAAAATAGACTAAATAAATGGTCTTTCTATTCATTTAAACCTTTTTCTAAAAAAAAGAAAATATTCAGACACGTCTTATTTTTCTTTGAAGCTAAATTTTAAGTTTCAGTATTTTTTTATTCTTAAACTATGTTCTATGTCTTACGCGATAAAATAAATTTTATAATTTTCTTATTTATTAAATTTTGATATCAATGATTATTAATAATGATATTCTATTTCATTTTCTTTTACACCACACCAATTAATATCAATTTAAATTACATTGTTATTTATCATATTAATAAATTTAAATTAATAGGTCATTTACAAAAAAAATTTATATAATTTTTTAATAATGATTATTTAATTTTTATTAATTATTTTTATTTCTAAAATGAGTGGCGACATTCTGATGCAAAGAAAAAAATCTACTCAACAATTTAAGACAATAATATTTTAATATATTTATTTTATTTCTTAACTTAAAATTCTAATATCTAGTATGATATTATGAAAGTGAATTGCTAATCAGATGTCTTTTTAGGGTGTGAAACACTAAGATTTTGGTTTCAGGTGTTATGTTGGATTATTCATTATTAAAACTCAGCCGAATTGTGAAAGTGAACAGATATTAAGTAGTTAATATTTATTTTAGTAATTTGATAAGTTTATTTTAGAATAATAAAATTATATTTTTATCAAAATAAATGACATGTATATAAGCGTATTGAGAGAAATGAAGTATATATGGAGAAAAGGAGAACATTTGAGAGTTGCTCCATCAATCTCCAATCGTGGGGCAGTGATAAACTCAATAGCAATCTCTGTTCTATCTTCAAATGAAACCCTAATCAACTCGTTTCTCCTAATCTTGCTACCAATCCTTCTACGCTCGTCTTCGCTCTCAAACTGTAACTTCACTTTACCCATTTCCTTTGACTCTCGATCCACACATCTCTTCAATTTTTCATTTCAATTCGCAATTTTCTTTCGTTCTTTCAATTTCCCCCAAAATTAATCCCAAATCCCACATATAAATCTTGAATTTTTCACTCCCTTGGTTACCCTAATTTTTCAGGTGCAAAGATCCGGCACGAGCGTTACCTCGACGATGGATGGGAACAAGGACGACGCGCTGAAATGTTTGAGAATCGGCAAAGAGGCGTTAGAAAACGGCGATCGTTCACGCGCGTTGAAGTTCGTGACGAAGGCGCGCCGCCTCGATCCGACGCTCCCCGTCGACGATCTATTGTCCAAGATAGAGGCGGACACAGGGGATCAGGCCCCTGCCGCTGAGGCGGCGGCGGAACCTACCGCGCCCCCCGATCAGCCTTCTCTCCGGCGGAGGGCCGCTACCTCGGCGGCCGCGGCGGGGTCCTCCTCCGCCTCGTCCTCTTCGGCCACGTATACCGAGGAGCAAGTTACAATTATCAGAGAAATTAAGAGGAAGAAAAACTTTTATGAGATATTGGGATTAGAGAAAAGTTGCACTGTTGAGGATGTGAGGAAATCTTACAGAAAACTGTCCCTTAAGGTTCATCCCGACAAGAACAAAGCCCCTGGCGCTGAGGAAGCCTTCAAGGCTGTGTCAAAGGCGTTTCAGTGCCTTAGCAATGAGGAGAGTAGGAGGAAGTATGATGTTTCCGGTGAAGATGAAGCGGTTTACGAGCAGCGTGCGGCTAGGCCAGCTGCAAGGGGTTATAATGGTTACTATGAGGCTGATGTTGATGCTGAGGAGATATTTAGGAACTTCTTCTTTGGAGGAATGGCCCCTGCAGCCAATTTTGGAGGATTCAGTTTTGGCCCAGGTGGTTTCAATGGCTTCCATGGTCACAGGCCTGCTGAACACGCTTCTGGTGGTTTCAATGTTCGTGCTTTGATTCAGTTGCTGCCGGTGCTACTGATTTTGCTACTAAACTTTTTGCCTTCGTCGGAACCCTTGTACTCGCTGTCGAAGAGCTATCCCTATGAGCATAGGCTTACTACACCAAAGGGTGTTAACTATTATGTGAAGTCTGCAAAGTTTGCGCAGGAGTATCCGCCTGGGAGTGAAGAACGAGCAACTCTTGAAGAAAGGGTGGAGAGGGAGTACTTTAGCGTTCTCCGCCAGAATTGTCATTTCGAGTTGCAGCGCCGCCAATGGGGGTATATCCGGGAAACACCGCACTGCGATATGCTGCGGAAGTTTGAGTTGGTGAACTGATGAGTGAGATTATAATCCTATTTTTATTACTGTCTTACCTTTTGATGTAGATGCAACAGCAATTTACTCGTTTGTGATATTATAGAATGTACAATTTATTTTTTTCACTCTGATATTAGTGAAGCAAGTTCACAATAAGCCAGCCTGTTGGAATTGTTATCTCTCAAATTTCATTGAATATCTCTATGATGGATTTTTTTGTTTACTTGCTGAAATCATTGATTACCTGTGGTATAGTATTATAGTATGAATGCATTGGCTCAGTTGTGTACTTACGTTTTGTCTTTTGACTGGAGTGTATTCCATGTTAAGTGGTACTTAGAGTGGTAGAGTAAATCAATAGTTATTTTGCTGTAGTGCCTTGATTATTCGGTTGATTTTGCTGTAGTCTCTTTTATTGTCATGCCATATCACTTAATCACTTCTCTATTTCTCTCTCCCACAAGGGCTTTTCACGAAACATTCTGTGCTTCGTTGATACCTGATAAGCAGAAGCTCCTTGATTGTGGTAGTAGTGGAGGCATGGTTGAGTCGAAGGTCCACGGCCATTAGGCATCATCTGTGTGTTGCTAGACTTTTATAATGATATGATCTGTAGCTTATCTATCATCATGGATATTAAATTTTACGTTTCTTAGGGGCTTGGTTTTCTTTCTGTTCTTATGCCATTGCCTGTGGGGGGTGTACCTTGTTTGGGTCTGCATGAAAGATAACTAATATGCTGATTGTGGCGAGCCAGAACAAAGTTTGATAATGTAGTGTGTGATTTCTTTATTGGATTCAGTTAGTCTTGTCCTTTTCATATTCACCAGACTCAGAAGATAATAGCCATTTTTTCTTCCCTACTGTGTCAACTATGGCCAACTTATTTTGATAACAGTTTGGCTGGCACTGTAGAGTTTAACTTATCACTTTTGACTTTAATTTTGATGAAGAAGATGGTGTGTTTATAATGTGTCATAAACCGTGGGGTTATCTTCGAACGTGGGAAAAAGCTTATAAGGAAAATACAATGGATCCTAAGCGTTTGCTCTCTCAAAGTCCCATTAAGTGGCTCAGCACAAATTAAATTATACCCGATTCCTTATGTTTCTTGGAAATTATTTCAATGAAAGTTTTAGTTCCTATCTTCTTAATTGACCAAATGGCTTGTCAAGAGCCTATGCCTTAATTATTTGATTTTAAAGTCGGATACCTATGCTTTAATTTACGTGCGGCTTATCATTTGTTTAAATGTAAGGTAAAATGTTAAAAAATTATAAATTAGAATTAAGATATATATATGTTAAAAATTTAAAAAATGATAAACAGTTTATAGTAAATAATTTATGTATAAATTAAATAAACAAGTTAAGATTTATTTTTTTTTCTTATAATTTTTTATGAAGAAGTTTGTTTTAATATTTCAGTGCAAAAACCCGAATGATACAGAAAAACGTTATGAAGAGAGTACCATTTGCTTATGCAATATGTTTTAATGAACTTTATTTGGATTAAATTTAATAAACTTAATGTTGAATTATGAGATGTAATACTGATAGTTATATATGCTAAAATTTTCTTTTATAAATTGAATATATATATATATATATATATATATATATATATATATATATAT
>Ga0209489_107467_pt1 | contig 16233 bp, 8 predicted proteins | sample SiratrowhiteBW_FD_187527 | JGI IMG/M metagenome (GOLD analysis project Ga0209489, IMG submission 187527) | Root nodule microbial communities of legume samples collected from California, USA - Siratro white BW (SPAdes) (version 2) | ecosystem: Host-associated > Plants > Roots > Nodule | place: USA... | reverse complement strand
TACACAATTCAAAACGAAAGAAATGAGATTGAAAACGCAAACATAGGGTATTTTAGATCAACTTCATCCTAACTAATTTTAGAAAAATAAAATAAGAAGAAAAAAAGTATCCAAAAGTTAAAACTAGATATAAATTTGAAATAAATTTTGAAAAAATAATATAACGGATTTTTACGAATTAATTTATTTATAAATTAATTAGTTTTTATAATGAGTTAATTTTATTTTTTTATAAATAATTATGAAAAGTTTTGTTCAAACAAATGATATGTAGTTGATATGCAATTATTTGATTTGAATATCTGATTAGAAATCCAATTCTCATGCTTGTGTGCTCGAAAAAGAATGTTAAAAAAGTCATCCTTCTAATAAATCTTACTAACTAGAGAAATTAGCCACAATTTTAAGAAATGAAAAATAAAAATAAAAGCAAAACTACAAAATGGGAAAACTTAATACTTTGCACCTTTCTAGCTTGTTGCGTGTTGAATCATCATGTTGTCCTCCATTATAACAAGTAAGTCGCCATTATAAACCCTAACTTAATTTCCTTTCATTCCATTAAGAGTTTTAATAATTTAGATTTAGAAACGTATTAAATGCTTATTTTAATTGGAATATCTTCATGATACAATGTTTTTTGATATTACTGTAAATTGCAATTACCATATAATTAAAGTTATCAATTTTAGTCTTGGAATTGAGTTTAAAACAATTTGTATGAATAATATAAGAATATTGAAAGATAGAGTTTGTAAAGTGAAAAGGAAGTTGCAACAATAATTACCTGAATATTATATTTTGACTTTCACGTTACCTAAGCTAAACATAATGAATGACATTACTTTAAAAAGATGTCGTACCACATTCGAAACGAAGTACAAAATGAACTTACGCATTTCAAAACCAAAATGGTTACCACGTCATCTCATCTTCCTTAACTTTTGTTGATCATAATAATTACTTTTTTCCTTTAAATAAATTACGTGAAGTTAGTGAGCAATGACAGCTGTAGTATTTATTATTAATAACGATGTTTTACGGTATGTAATAAGCATAATTAAAAAACTTTAAAGTGAAAGAAAAAATAAAAAAATATATTTAAATATTGGCGTATAATATGATATGTGAGTATTTATATATTAATTATTTTAAAAACATTTAAAGAAAATGTATTTAAACAGAAGATAATTTTTTTAAATACTCACATCAATGTGTTGTATATTAATTTATAGTAAACATTAACATAATAAATCATTTTTTTAAAGGAAAAGGTCTTATCAATCTTGTTGTGAAAAGGATGGATTCTACTACTCACATTAATATATATAAGCTTTTAAATTGTGCGGTGACAATAATAATATAAAACAATTTGACGTTGAATTTGTTTTTCAAGATTTACTTTGAGATTTGGTTGGATTCGTACACTTTTGACCAAAAACATAATAAAGAGTTAAAAATAATATGTTCATAAAGCAAAGGCTAGAATAATATATATATGTATGTATATATATAATTTAAAAAGTCAGGGGGGGCAAGCCTCCAAAGCCTCAAGTCTCTCTCTGACTAAAACTAAAATAAGATCATTAAAAACTATAATTTAGGTTTATTTACAAATGATAAATATCTTCAATTCGATATTTTAATTAAAAAATGAATTAAATTTGAACAGTTAATATTTTTAAAATGAAAATTATAGGGATCGGTTACATGCTTAACGTAAAAGAAATAAATTAACAGAACAAAAAAATGAATAATTCTCAATAATATACCTATTCATCGAGTGAAAACTCATTTATAAAATAATGATGATGGCAAATAATAATAATAATGATAACATTATTATTATTATTATTATTATTATTATTATTATTATTATTATTATTATTATAATAAAATAATAATGTTGTATTAATAAAAAAGCCAAACTAAATATAAGGGTTTAAAGTTTAATGTATTTATTACAATTAAATTTAAAAAATATAAACTGTATATGTGCACACCGAAATTTTTTTAATATACCCAATAATATTTCATAATTATTAAGATTAACTGGAATTTAATAAATAGAAAGCTCTCGGGTAATTAACTGTATATTTGGATTAGAATATAGAAATTTAACTTGATTCAAACTTGAGTTTGTAAAAGTAATAAAGTCTTGCTTTTATAATATTTAATTTTCAAGTAAAACTCTAATGTTAATTTTAAAAAGATAAGCAAACGAAACTCACTTTATGTTTTAAATTGAGTTTAAAGTATTCTCAGTAGAAAACTAAACACGTTCTATGGACAATAAAGATGTATAACAATACGTGGTCTTCGCTACTTAATAATCTATGGTTTAATTATTTTAGTTTAACTTTCTATTACGAAATACATTTTTGAATTAACATTATGGTGTACATTTGAGAACCACTTATCTTATTTAGGGAAAATTTTTCTCATTGACATTGTTGGATGTAAAATTTTCTAAATCGCATTGGGAATTACAAAATATAATAATATATTCAAGATTTTTTTAAATAAAAAACGTCATGATGCCTTTAATCTAGTTATAAATGATTGGTTGATCCTCTAAATTCATATACTTTCATAAATAAATCATACATAAATAAAAATTATTTTGATTCAAAATCTAATTTTCTTGGATATATGATCATCTTAGCATTCTCAAAATTTATACACATTCTTATTTTTTATAAGAATAAAAAAAATATCATTACTTCTCTATAAAGGTTAAGAAATTACATCATTACATTCATATCTTACTTACATAAAGATCTTATCCACTTAAATCCATCAATCCTAAATAGTAAATTTCCTCAAAATTGATCGAACCAAACACATTCTTAGAAATGATAATATCTCCTAAAAAAAAATATATTGTATAAGACTTACTAAATCAAGAGTTAACTTGTATTAACATATAGTCATCATTAATAATAATTTGATATAATTAAAATAATTCATGCACCTACTTTACGAAATTTTATACAGATTTTTTTTTTCTTCAGGTTCTCAACACTTATTTTATCTAAACTACAACCTAATACTTAATTTGCTTGATTTAAATTATAAGTGAAACAAAAATATGCTTTCAATAATAAGTACACATACTCATTATTACACCAATGAAAATATTGGATTATCAACATGAATAGAAATTCATTTTTCAACCAATTCTTGCAACTTAAACCAAATTCATTTTTATTGTCTTATCGAATAGTATTAGAAATGTATTAAAATAAAGCATTCTAAAATAGAGTACTAAAAGTTAAATTATCATTTATTAAGTTTATAATACATTTTTAAGTGAATTCAACATTAATTATAACACACATTAAGGTAAGGAAATATTTTCTTGATCAAATGATTTATTCTTTCCAATTAATGTTCTTTTCCACTGTATATATAATATTTATCATTGCATAAGATCATTGGTATATAAAGTATGATATATAAAATAAATTATATAGTAAAAAGTTTTGACACTCTAACCTTGCGTTTTATTTTTTTTGTTACATAAACTCATTTATTCTTTTTAATACTTAAACCAATATACTAAAATTAAACAAAGTAAAGACCTGCTTTAGAGTTACCCACACCAAGCTTAGTTCTCTTGCCCACTTGGCATAACGAGGAGTAGAAGAGACTCTTCATTTGAAATGGGTATAGAAAAACAAAATAAACTCTTTATTTAAAATGGAATTGGAACTTGGAATGAAAATAAAATACTCTTCATTTAATTTTAATTATATAATTAGGTAGTGTTATGGTGACAACACATATAATAAAGTCAAACTTTAATTGCATTAGGTTTGTATAGATAAAGAATGAGAATAACCAACAGAAGATACTCTTCATTTAATTTTAATTATATGATTGGGTAGTGTTATGGTGACAACACATATAATAAAGTCAAACTTTAATTGCATTAGATTTGTATAAATAAAGAATGAGAACAGTTGCGGATTTAATTACCATGATCCGGAAGTCATGAATAAGTTGCGGATTGTACAAATTCGAATGTATTGGGGGTTACACAATCCGCGACGAACAACATAGAAAAAATAGCCATGGAGGTGAAGGATAGGGTTGGGTTAAATTATGTTTTAAAAGGGTAAATTTATAATTTCACTTTTACTATGGAGGTGTAAGAAGAGACTATGGAGGTGCAGGAAGAACCCGTCCCACTAAAATTGCCCTAAAAGAGGCCCAAAGTCTAAGCCACTGGGAAAAAAAATCCAGGACAGAATACAACAAATACATACGAGTGTTTTTGACAGGTTCTTTGCTCAGTTTAAGGCAATTGCTTCCTGCACCCCTTATTTACTTTATCCACCCCATCATATTTTTAACTTATTTCGGAAAACATTTTTCGAAATGTTTGGAGGTGTAAAAATGACTTACGCAAAATGTTTTCCGAAATACATTTTGGGGTGCGGAAAGCGGTTCTGGAAAATGTTTTCCGACGCTCAAAAATGACTTCCGAGAAGAAATATACTGTTCTTATGGGTAGATTTTTAGTTTTTGCCCTTTTGATGGTTTATACTGTTCTGCATTGCTGCCTTTTGAAACCTGTGCTTAGTGGTGAAACTTACAAACTTAAATAAATGAAGGAATATTATTTGAACGTGTGCATATGTGAAAGTAAGAGGCAAAATACATATAAATAAGGAAAATAAGTTACCTGGTGGTGAAAAAAACAATTGGTACATCTATAAAAGCAAATAGTTTCTAATGGAGTTGCAGGGATTGCCTGGACAAGTGTATCATTTCTGCAAGAAAGAAAATAAAACAAAATATTATATGAAGAGAAAAATATACAGATTTTTTTAAAAACATGGAAAAGGGGGAAAGAAAACAATATGTGAATCCTCTTAAAAATAGTCTATTCAATGTAAACAGCCCTTTGTAAGATGTGTGTATTACTTATGTGTATATAGGTTCTTATTTATATTTCAATTATGACGTGTGAAGGCTATGGATGCATGTGGCAACAAATCACTAGCTCTATTCCCTGCTATATTTCAGAAAAGCGTGTGGATTAAACGAGGTCTGTTCTTTTCAAAAAGCAACTCAGTACTACGCCATGTTACTTTGTTTTAGTAGTTTTTAAAAACCAGATGATTGCTTTACTGATAATAGTATTATGTTTTTTGGTCTATGATATCAAGTGGTTTGTATTATAATTGCTGATTTTCTATCTGGACACTAGAGAAAGTTTTTATTCATGTACCACGTCATGGTGGGGATAACTATAGTTTGTCTCCTTTTCAACTGTACTTAACAAGCTGTATTTACTTAACCTTTACTGCTGCATTGTTCAAACTAGCTATGTGTGTGAAAGAATGTTCCATATATCAATTAAAAAGAGGTATTTAAGAGCTCTAATCCTATGCATATGGTATGTAGGTTAGCAAAATTGATAAATAAAACTCAAAGTAAATAGTGCAATGAATACACTGTAAAACTTGTACATTCAGCCTTTCACTTCAATAACACTTGTACATTCTGCCTTTCACTTCAATTCCATTTCTCAAGAGACAACACTGACCTCAAAATCAATAGGAAATTACAGATACATTGGAATCAGTTTGAATACAATAGGGAAATAATTAAACACATAGAATGAACAGATACACAACAGTGACTATGAAAAGGAAGAGTTGAAGAGGTATATATACACCACTCACTAAACCAAATTAAGACTTTTTAACATGAGGTTCAAGTCCTAAATCCTTTCTGGTTTTCCCCACAAACAAATCTCCTGACTTGATTATGCCAGGAAGCCTTCCAAGCACTGTAATGAATGGGAACTGTGCAACTGCATTTTTTCTCCCCAATGAGACTATAGAGATTGGTGGTTGTGCCTTGTATGTTCCCAACTTTTGCTCTTTGCCTCCTCCTTCTATCAATAACTTTAGGTTCTTGGCAACCAATTGAGCATGACCACTTGCATACACCCCTTGTTTGATTTCCTGTCACACCATACAATCTTTCATCAACAAGTTGCTTGCAAAGATGTTTAAATGCCACAAACATGGTGCACAGAATCAAATTACTGAATTAGGGAAGAATTAAGGTTCATGGATTTTCTTAAATCATGTTAACAAAGATTTTCTTTGTTATAAATGTTTGATTAAGTGGAAATATCTATAATGGCAGCGGAAAAGGGATATAGCTATCCTACTGAAAACCAAAATGATCTGGTTTTGGTTAGTAACACTTACTTGAACATCTGTAATATCTCCAATTGCAAAAATGTTGCTCCTGCCCTTCACTCTCAAGTTTTCATCGACCTTGATCCTTCCATCAGCATCCAAGTCATCCTTTAGAAGTGTTTCTCTAAGCCATGAGGAACCAAGTGGTTTCCCTATGCATAGAAAATGAGCATCTGCTTCTACAGTCTCTCCATTTGAAGTTTCATATGTCTTATTGTCTTCCGTAGAGGATCTCAAGTCGACAGATTGCTCCAGTTTCACATCAACCTTCTTTGATTTGAGCCACTTCAAAGTCTTGTTCGAAGCTTTGTGCCCAATGTATTCCAGCAACCTTGTCCCTTTATGCACTATAGTGACCTTTTTGTCAGGAAAATCAACAGCAATCTCTGCTGCAAGCTCAACACCAGTTGGACCTCCCCCAACAATCAAAATTGAACTTGCAGATTTGATTTTTTCATTTTCTGCCATGCAAAATTCTCCCCATAAGTCAAATAATACATTGAAAATCACTTCATAATCTAAAATCTATTATATAACAGAAATTTGACTAGAAATACACAACTAAGTGTTGTTTGGATATACTTCTCTATAAAGCACTCACAGGAAAAGAAAGAAAAGCAAAAATGAATTGAATTTTTCCTATATGTTAAAATCACCTTTTGTACTTAACTTTTGTAGAACCTCTTTCATCCAACTTCTTTAGAAGCTGATTTTAACATAAAAGAAAGTTTCAATTCAGTTTTATTATCTTAATTTTTCCTCTAAATATTTATGAAAAAAAATTATCCAAGCAGAGAGCCCTACTCCTTATAATCTAGCTTAGAACTATTATATTCAAGCCTACAAAGAAAAATCATCTTAAATTCACAGTAAATGAATAATGAAAGATCAAGAGTTATTTATATTGTTTTTGTGTTTGGATATTTCTTTGTTTTTTGGCTTCAAGTTAAAGTATTACCTCCTTTGTATTGGTCAATTCTTTCAGTCCTGGTTTTGGGAATAGGTTCTGTGTGGCCAGTGGCAATAACAAGATAGTCATAGGCAATCTGCTGGCCATCTGCAGTAACCACTTCAGTTTCAGTTATGTTGACTGCACTGGATACAACAAGGTAACCCTCTTTGAAGTAATCTCTATGGTTGATCACTATCCTTTCAGCAAAAGATGGCTCAACCAATGCCCTCAAACTTGCCCACGGAATCTCAAAATATTCCTTCCTGTGTTCAACAACTCACAGTCATGCAACCATACACATAACAAGCTCTATGGTAAAACCTACTTCTCTCTGAAAGAAGTAAAAGTTCATTTTTTTTAACTCAATTTAATAAACATCTAGAGGTAACTTATTTCATTAAACTGCACAATCAAGCTCTTAAGTATCAAGCACTATTGTTTGAATGAATCACAGTTTTTATACTTGCACATAACATTGAACTTCTTCAACTTAATATAGAAAAGAGATAATAGTGAGACCATGGTAAGGCTACATATAGAAAGAGGGAACTCACGGATCAATAAGGGTGACGTTGGCTTGATTTTGTATATTTTTTGCTAGGATGGCTCCGGCAACACCACCTCCTACGATGACCACTTTCTTCTCAGCCATCTTTAGTGCTTGCAATTTACTCACCCTTGATAAGAGTTGGACTTTACTTTGTATTTTGTAATACTTGTTATGTTCTTGCAACAAGATAAGGCAACAACATAAATAGATGTCTCTGCGTCACTGCATGTATCATCAAAATGAAATGTCAAATCTTGAATTTGGACACAAATAAGACCAAAGCCAAACCGAAGCTGTAGCTGTAGTCAACTCACCACCTTCCTTGTGTTCACAACCAGAATGAAAACTGTGTTCCAACTTCTTTATGTGCTATTTCTTTAGGAAGATATTATTCAACAAAATAAAAAGACAACACAATAGTATGAGAAGTTATAATTACATGACAAAATTCAAATAGTATAATCCATATAATATTCTTGAATCATTGACGATGATGGCTTCTTAAAAAAGGTTCTTAGGTGCCAGCCTGCATAGGGGGTAGCTTGCTGATTCAGAATTCCTAGAGAGGATTATTCAAATGCAACGGATTAAAATAAAATCATGATAGAAGATATTTTCCTTTATTTTATTTAATGTATTCTTTTTCTTTTCCATGCAAGGTGTCAAGGAGGTGAGGACAATGAGTTGGAGTTCCAAGTTGGAACCACAGATATTGTGACTTGTGATTAAATGCTGGCGTAAGTTTTCTAGGACCTTCTTTCTTAGCATAGTGACAGATTAAGAACTAAGGGTTTGATTTAGTCTTAATCCGTTTAGTTTAAGATAACGTTATTATCCTTTACTTTCATCATCTTTTGACTAATTGGGCTGACTTTCTCTTCCTTCTAGAAGTTAGGCTTGGGATTCTTCTTATGTCTCAATTTTTCATTTTTAACATGTATGCCTTTCATCCTGAATTTACAATACCCATAGAGAACAAATCAGCCCAAAAGGAATAGTTTTTTCTTACTATTCTTAATGCTTTTACACCTTTTGAAGATATTAGTTTCTTTGCTGTTCTTATTTCTTATAATTCACCCTTATAGTTTTTTGGTAATTTTGTAGTCTTGTAGTGAATGATTTTTGTTCATTATTTAATATAGTGCAATCTTGATTTCAAGGGTGAGAGTGTAGAACGCACTCTTTTGATTTGAGACTGCGTATATCTTTTACAGAAGACAATTTTGTTCGAAACTGCAAGAGTAGAACAACAAAACTTGTTTTTCTGTTTAGTATTTTAAAGTAAGTACATAAGACTTGAATTAACACCACTCATTAACCTGAAAATTTTTCATATTATTTTATCTATCCACTTAGAAGCAAAAATGCTCTCTGATGCCAGATGTTTTCCATTCAGTTGCTTATGTTTCGTTGCTGTGTTGTTACATTTTGAAGTCAAAACTGTTATTTTACCCCCTTTAAATAGTGAGCAATATTGTTTTGAAAGTAACATTTTCGCTCACAAGGAAAATGACATATTGATCCTACTTTATTCTCCCATGTAGATTGCAATGTAAAACAATTGATTGATCTTAAAACTCCAATTGTCATTGAAAATAGTGATCAAATTTTAAAAAGAAGGAAATAGTGTGAAACAACCAGCTAGCACTTTGTTTTGGTACCAGATTTGCCGGCGAAACACCATCATATGAATTCAAATCACATTCTCAAATGCATACTATTTCTTTTCTAATCCTATATACAGGTACCAACAACCATTATTGACCTATACGGCTATACCTACTCAAGGAAAATAGGTCATATGGATTAAACAATACTATTGTGTTCTGTCATGAAACAAGAAGTTTGAGATCCATTAAGATCTTAGTATTTTAAAGTAGCCTCACCTAAAGTTTTTCTTGTCCTATCTTCACCAACATGTCAAAGTTGGAATGCACACTAAGTGAACAGAGATACCTTTTAAGAAGTTAGTGGATGATTACACAATGTATGAGTTGATAAAATGATTGAAGAATTTGGTTGAGTATCCCTGTTTTCGGTAGGATTTACTCGAATTCAGGATAAGTTTGCACATTGTCCTAAAAGCATTTCACCCAGTTCTATTGAGTTTTTGAAGTTTGAATATGTCAAGCTCATACTTGTATATTTTATGCATGAGTCATTACCACAATTACTTAAAAGAAAATGTATTCAAACTTTTAAAATTATAACCTGTTATCTAATGTTTCTTTTTCTAAAAGTTTATGATTCAATATAGTGTACACAGTCCCCTAGGCCATGGAAGTCAAATGTCAATATGTTAAACAAAAGACAATTTTGTTCCCACTATCCTCGAGTTTGGTGTGGTATTAAGGTTGGCAACAGAACAGAAGAGGAGGAAACATGGCTGGATCTCCATCCAAAATGTTGCAACAACAAAAAAATTATTATCCCAGTAGGTGAAATCAGCCACATAGATTATGCAATGTAATTCAAAGGAGATATTGTCAGGTGTAGAAAATTTTACAAAAGAAATGGTGCAGAAAACAAAAGTTCATAATAGTGATTTTGTAACAATCTCTCCTTTATTACTTCAGAATATTATTATATAATAATATGGATATGAATAAGTAATTAAATTTTAAAATTTATTATATTATTATAAGATGATTGTCAATTGATATAAACTGGAAAGAGGTTGTTGAGATATTATTTTTCATTTTCATATAGTGTGTCAAACGTTCTGCAGACAAACCATCAAAGCATCCAATCAACTTTATCATACCGAACATGTCAACGATACAATGCTTCTGAATCACAATTATATATCATGATTTCAGGAAGCACCACTCAAGCATAAAGATATTTTACATGAAAATGTATTCTTTAAAGGAAAATCAAACTGAAAATACACCAATCTACCACACAAACTATGAAATGGACTGATTTTGTAATTTATGTACACACCGTGCAAACAGTATCAAGCTTGTACAATATCATAACTGAGTCCCATTTGTTTTCTTGTTCTACCAACAAACAAATCTCCAGACTTAATGAATCCTGGAATTCTTCCAGAGATTGTCAAGAATGGTAACTGTGCCACTGCTTCTTTCCTCCCTAGTGAAACTATTGCAATTGCTGAATGTGGCTTGTAAGTTTCCATCCTACACTCTCTTGCTCCCTGCATTATCATCTTAAGGTTGTTCACAACAACTTCAGCCTGCTGCTGTGCCAAAAACCCTTGCTTGATTTCCTGTTGTATTGATTTCCATTAAAAAACCTTCTATCGGGTGGCTTGTAAGAAGATTAAAATGACAGTAATTTATAGCATTTTAACCAATTTATATGGGACAAAACCAAAGAGACTCCTACATGTCGATCCCAAGTAATATAATCACATAAATTATAGGAAATTAGGCACATAAGTCCACTTCTCGAATTTTTACATTACACCCTAACTTTAGTCTCTAAATTCAAGGAATAAGGACACTTTCCCCTGCAAGTCACCGAAAAGACCTAAAGAACAATAAACAAAGATATGGACAGGCAGTAAAGCCTCCACTCAAATGCCCAAGACAATAGATTTGGAGAAGAATACTAGTTTCATTATCTTATGAGCAATATACGCATTCTTTTTCATCCAAAACTTTCATTATTAGTAAGAACAAACTAAATTCTGGCAAAAACTCAGGCAGTAAAGCATGACTTCTCAGTCTAGCTCAAGAGAATCAGCCAGAACATCATGTTAAAAGTAAGAGATTTAGTAACTAATTGATTTTTGTATAAAATAAGGTAATTGCACAAAATTATATAATTGTGAAAAGCTGAATGAATTATTAATAGCACTTACTGGAATATTTGTAATATCTCCTACTGCAAAAACGTTGCCCCGACCATTGACTCTCAATCTTTCATCTACCTTAATCCTTCCCTGAGCATCCAAGTCATTCTTCAACACAGTTTCCTTCAGCCATGCTGTAGAAAGGGGTTTACCTATGCATAAAAAATGACAATCTGCCTCAATAGTCTCTCCAATTGAAGTTCGGTATATCGTCTGTCCATCTGTGAATCCACTCAAGTTAACTCTTTGGTCTAGTTTCACCACAACATTTTTTGATTTCAACCATTTTAGAGTCTTGTCCCCAGCTTTTGCCCCTATAAACTCCAGCAGCCTCGACCCTTTGTGAACTAGTATAACCTTCTTATCAGGAAAATCAACAGCTATCTCTCCCGCAAGTTCCACACCAGTGGGACCTCCTCCAATAATCAGAATGGAACGAGCAGATTTTATCTTTTGATTGTCTGCCAGAGAAAACAAACTTCATTACTCAAGTACTGACCAGGACAAAAAAATATTACATAATTCAACAGTTGAAACTATACTAGAAAAAAACATACCAAATGAGCAATGTCAATTCAGGATTCAATAGACTGAAACGCAATAATGTAAATAATGCCATAGCTTTAAACAAGTTAATGGAGAACCACGGTTGGTTCAAGGATGGAAAGGATCTTCCATTTCAATCAAGAACCATGAAAACCTTCATTTTCCTTGATGGTTTGCCTTGCGGACCATCAAGAAGGAGCTTGCACCAAACAACTCTTGTTGCACGTGAATCCTTGAAGGTTTATTGGATGTTTGGACGTGCTCTTAGAGGAGTTGGGCTCATTGAAGGTTTGCTCAAAGAACTAGGCACATGCACTCATTCAGGAACTCATTTCTTGATGGCTTCTTGTTTAGTGATTCTCATCCATGTGTTGTGCTTGCCATGAAGGAAGTTTGGTGTGGTATGGAAGGAGATAGATGGAGGTGCTATTGGACAAAGGAAAAAGAATGACACGACAACCTTTCCAAGGTAGAAGGAAAGGAGACGAGAGGAAAGGAAGAGACTAGGAAAGCAAGTTTACCTTTGGAAAGAAAGATTGCTTCCCTTGAAGGCTACAAGAATCATTCACGGAACTTTGAGGCTAGGCACCACACTCAGAAGAGATAGCCAAGGATGGAAGATTTCCACTAGAGACTCTCAAGATAAGAACTCTTCAAGAGAGAAGAAGAATCACACTCTTCACAAAATTAAGCTCTCATGCGTATAGCTCAAAGTTTTGACCAAGTTCACAAAGGCTCTCTCTATACAGAGAGTGAGGCGTGATGAAGAAGTGGCCAAACAAATTCCTTCCCACCCTTCCAAACATAAGAAAAAAACAAACCTAACTAGGAATAGCTAAGTTATTTAAGCTATCCTATCATCCAAATAAGAGTTATCTTCAAGTAGAACTAAAGTTTCAATACAAAGGGGAATTATTACAAACAAAACTATGATTAAGTCTCCTAATGATTTTGTTAGCTTTGTAGAGTTCTTCCTCAAACTCTCTAACTTTGTTTCTAGTCAAGGTCCGTCTAGAAGCTTCCTTAATAGCCTGGATTGTTGCCTCCCTTTCTCTTTTAATCATGTTTCTAGTTGTAGTTCCTTGTTGAGTTGACTCTCCATAGTCCATGATCACATCACAAGTCCAGGAATATAAATAATAACATTGAATTTAATTGATTATCATGTGCTCTAATATTTCTTCCATGCTTGTTTGTACTGTTAAATAACCAATTACACTCCATGGTAATAAACGTTGGTCACTAAAGAGACAAGTGAAAAATGTGAGAATAACATAAATGACAATTTGAAGATAGATGTACAACTAAACGAAAGGATAAGATTCGAAATGATTGTATATTTGGAGACATTGTGAGTTGTGATGGCAATTGAGGAAAAAGATAACAAAGGACCATCAGTTAACTTGACTTGGACATGTACAGAGAAGGCTACTGTGGTATAGAAAAGTATATTGCAAGAATTTTATCCCTATAAAAAGGCCAAAAAGATGAAGAAAGACACAGCAGGAAATTGTTATGACTTAAGAGGAAATCTCATGGTGAACAATACCCCTAGAATTTGGTTTCACTTAATGAGATAAGGTTTTTGTTGTTTTGTCCTTCAAGAGGTCAAAATCTCCATGGTCCTTTTGATTTTTTAAAGAGCACTTAAACCATATAATGCTTCATTTAACGCCATGTGAGAAAGACCTTGCAGCCACTTTCTAATAATCAAACCACTCGAGTCCAGTGGCAGCAATCAAATCTCCTCAAATTTTACATCGGCACTAGTAATATCAGAAACACTGAAATTCGATTTTTATTACAGATGTAGGCTCAATTTATTATACTAACTAATGTAACCCAGTGTTAGAAGACTCAATTTTATTACAGAACTGACACATTGATAAAGTTGTGCTTTGGTGCCTATTGGTAGTGGTGCATACATGTAGGCAAGTGTGGGAGCAATTGTCCCCATAAAAAATAAGTGCTGTCTAGATAAAAGAGAGAAAGTGATTGGTACCAATTTTATTATATTAACTTCCAATTTTATTACTCTCAAATACTAAACATACAAAAACACAAGAATACATCAATGTGCAATTATACGAGAGAAGAATGATTGAATGATTGTTTGATTCTTTACATAGAAAGATATATTTTTTGTAGTATTGATAATGAAACTAATCATATAATATTTTTAAAATAAGAAAATGCGTAGAGAGCAATTGTAATATGTAGAAACTCAGATATTTTAGAATTTTTTGTTATCGAATTGTTTCTTTTGTAAATTGGATTGATTATTATCCACAAAGATATAAGCTCAAACTCACCTTCTTTGAACTGATTAAGTCTTTCATTCCTACTTTTGGGGACAGAATCTGCATGACCAGTGGCAATAACAAGATAGTCATAGCCAATTCGACGGCCATCTGCAGTCAATACTTCAGTTTCTGTAATATTGACGGCATCGGACGTAACGATATCGGCATTGGTAAGGTAATCTCTGTGATTGATCAACGTCCTCTCTGCAAAAGATGGCTCAACCATTGACCTCAAATTTGCCCATGGAATCTCAAAATATTCCTTTCTGCATTCAACCACACTCAATCAGAAGAAAAGTCAAATACTTCAATGTCAATGCAATGCATAGCTCACCACCACTTCAAACCCCAACATATTTCTTAATGACAAACATCTCTAAAAGCACACTTCTAAACCTCAAAATTGAAACTTGGAAATTTAGGAAGCTACAAAAGACGATAAAGATTCCCAAAATTGATAAGGGTGGAAAATGGCCACTTAAAACCCTTCTCTTCACCAAGAGGAAGAGAACCAGAGCATAGCAGAATCAAAAAATACACAGCATAAACTTCAACCCATTAACCTTATGGATCAAATACAGAAACTGGGTGCCTCAATTAGCCAAATTCAATTGAAAAAGATTTCAGCTTGAATTAGTAATCAAGAAAAAAAAATGTTGCAGAGAATATTTGAATTACGAATCAATGAGGGTGACACGGGCATGGAATTGAAGTGATCTAGCGACGACGGATCCTGCAACGCCACCTCCCAGGACCACCACTCTCTTCCCATCTTTTTCCATTTCGATTCTTTGCTTCGTTTCTTCGCCGATCGGTTTTCTACTTCATTTGCTATCTGTCACTATATAATTAAAGGGAAGAATTGAAAAAATAAAAGAAAAAAAGTATCTAACAGTTTTTTTTACAGGAAAATAGCATCTAACATAGGTGTCTGTGCAACTGTGTAAGGTTAGATAAATAGGTTGGACTGGGGTCAAGACAACTACGATGATGCTCTGCTTTTTTCTGTTTGTTGTAAAGAAAAAGATTTAAAAAATTGTTACTTTTCAAAATTTTATTCAAATTGTAAGTTTTGGATGCTTTGATTTGTGCTTACTCTAACGAAATGATTATTATAAAAATGGGAATCTATTTTGTATGTTTATATTTTATTTTTGGAATTTTTAAAAACAGATGGGTGGAATAAAGGAATGGCTTAGATGGCTTCACCATTTTAAGTTAGTTTTAGTTTATTTTTAAAATATTTTATATATTAATTTAACTTTTATAATTTAAAAGTAACAAAAACGCGTTTCAAATAAAAAATCAAACGCGCTAAATTGACTTTATACTACCCTCAACCTTTTTATTAGACCATTAAAACGATGCTTAATAATTCAAAATCAATCAATCAATTCAGATAGGGTTTGCTTTAATTGCTTGATAAAACAAAAATTACAAGTAAAGTTATTTTTCTTCTTTTAATCATTAGTTAGTGAAGTAAATTATTTATATGTGTTTTATTAATGTTAAGAAAAATTTCAAGAAAAATATAAATTTAAACATACTTAATGTTATTAATTAGATTATTTTTTAATGTTAAATTTTTTATTTTATCTTAATATAATTTAATATTTCTAATAAGTATCTCATATTTAATTGCTATATTAAAGAAATGAAAAGTAAAAGTAATTAATGTAACTCCTTTACAACTATTAGTAAAATAGTTTGATCTCTTTCATTATTAAATATAGAGTAAAACTCAATTGACAAAATAATAATGGTAATAATAATAATAATAATAATAATAATAATAATAATAATAATAATAATAATAATAATAATAATAATAATAATAA
>Ga0209489_107464_pt1 | contig 16242 bp, 16 predicted proteins | sample SiratrowhiteBW_FD_187527 | JGI IMG/M metagenome (GOLD analysis project Ga0209489, IMG submission 187527) | Root nodule microbial communities of legume samples collected from California, USA - Siratro white BW (SPAdes) (version 2) | ecosystem: Host-associated > Plants > Roots > Nodule | place... | reverse complement strand
TTTCACGGGTATCTAGTGAAGAAGGTTCAAAGGAAAATAAAAGAGCAATGACAGTAGCGAAGCTAAAATAGGAGCTTAGAAGTTTCATTTTTTATGGATGGTTTGTTGTTGATATGAGAAGTGCTATGTGAGAAAGCGTAATGCTGGTGTCTCTAATTTATAGTTGTCTGGAGTTTAAGGTTAACATCCATAACTATAGATACCAGGTTTATCAATGCAACCGCCAAATTGTTTTTATATTATTTTAACCGATGTGAACCAACTGTGAAAACAAATTTTGTCGGCCTTTCTAATGGATAGAATATACCAAATTATATAATTATTACACCTATGATAGCTTATCAATCCAACTATTTTATCATAGTTATATATTACCTTGTTGATGTCAAATTCAATAAAAGAATAAATATGATAATAATAAAATAGTTGTTTATATATTTTAAAAGTTATATATTATAATATTTTGAATATATATATATATATATGAGTTATTAAATATTATTTTATCAATAAAACATTTATAAACATAACAGAGGAAATGTATATAGATATATAAATATTTTTTATCAATAAAAAACTTAATAAACATAATAGAGGAAAATAACTTTCCAATAGATATATTTATAACAAATTGTCGCGTTAAAAATGATTCAATTATATAATAGTTTATGTATTAATTTTCTTTTACTGAAAAAAAAAAAGTACGTTTTTAAACGAGAGCCAAAGAGATGTATCTTGTTAGACCTGTTTTGCGTGTTGTGTTTGGTATCCTGATAAGATTTTGTGAACGATGAAGTCATTCACATTTTCGCTATGATTGTCTTAAAAGTCAAAGGTGATGTGTGTATAATTGATTAATGCATGAAATAATAAATTAGCTAATATTAGTAACAAGAGATACCACTTGTGGGTTATCTGAGACCATAAGGAGATTAACTTCAACCCGTAACTCACCTAAAAGATTAAGATATTTTAAGATCTTATAAATAATATGATAGAATTTATAATTGTTACATTAAATTTTTCTTTAATAATGATTATTATTATTATTATTTTTCATATTACTATTTTTATTCTCATTATTATTATTATTACAGTAATAATTATTATAATTATTCTTATCATTACATATTATTACAATTATGTTATTATCATTATTATTTTGATTTCTATTATTATTTTATTACAATAATAATAATAATAATAATAATAATTACTATTACTACATATTATTCTTGTTATAATTATTATCATTATTCTTATATTTCTTATTATTGTTATTATTATTATTTTTTATTATTATTGCCAGGTTTATCAATACAAGCGCCAAACTGTTTTTATATTATTTTAACCAATGTGAACCAATGTGTGAAAACAAATTTTGTCGGCCTTTCTAATGGAGAGAATATACCAAATTATATAATTATTACACCTATGATAGCTTTTATAGCATATTATTTTTATCAATCTAACTATTATATCATAGTTATATATATCACCTTGTTGATGTCAAATTCAACAAAAAAATAAATATGATAATAATAAAATAGTTGTTTATATGTTTAAATATTATTTTATCAATAAAAAACTTAATAAACATAATAGAGGAAAAGAACTTTCCGATAGATATATTTATAATAAATTGTCGCGTTAAAAATGATTCAATTATATTATAGCATTTCAAGGGTTCGAACCTTTATATAAAAGAAAAAAACCTATCTCTTACATTAAACAAACTCAAGTTATAAAGTAAAAAACTAAGCAATATTAATATAATTAGATTAAAAAAATCCTAACAAAATACAATTTTACCGAAAGAATACTAATCCTAACAAAATACAAATCTTATCGAAGAATATACACAGTAAAATAAACCTAAATCAAATCAAAAAACGTCAAATCCTTCTCTCGAGAATTCAAAACTAGAATAAAATCAATCTACTATAATAAGAAAATACAATGGAAAATCAAGTTAATAACCTTCAACAATACTAAATCATCTTCAAAACTTGTGCAGAATCAAAGTCTCAATTTCTTACTCAAAATAACATATCAGCATCTAAATCTATCTTGCATCTCAGTATTGCACTACCCATCAAGGTCTGTAAACCTTTTTAAACGAGAGCCAAAGAGATGTACCTTGTTAGACGTGTTTTGCGTGTTGTGTTTGTATCTTGATAAAAGATTTTGTGTACGATGAAGTCATTCACATTTTTGCTACGATTGTCTTGAAAGTCAAAGGTAATGTGGATGTAATTGGTTAATGCAGTTACTATTAGTAACAATATTAGTAACAAGAGATACCACTTGTGGGTTATATGAGACTAAGGAGATTAACTTCAACCCATAACTCACATAAAAGATTAAGATATTTTAAGATCTTATAAATAATATGATAGCATTTATAATTGTTATATTAAATTTTTCTTTAACTATTATTATTATTATTATTATTATTATTATTATTATTATATTTTTATTGTTATTACTTTTTTTATTTTTCATATTACTATTTTTATTCTTCTTATTATTATTGGAGTAATTATTATTACTATTATTATTATTATTATCATTATCATTATTCTTATTATTATATATTATTCTTATTAACCACAAATTAATTGGTAGTAAATTTATTGATTGATTTTATGCGTTAGTCATTACTGACAGATAATTTGAAGATTACTTTATTGACTGGAAAAATTTATCAATAAATTGAACGTTAAACTATTCATCGATAAAATTCGTTGGTAAATTTATCTCCAATTGATTTGTTGGTAAAATTTGTTGATAAGGATATTTTACTAATGGATGTGTATTCGTTTGTAATTTCAAAATTCTTGTAGTGACACCACCTTGTGAAAACAGGAAAAATACAGAAGTGATCGAATTAATGACCGAATCAGTGATCAAATATATGATCGGATCTTTGACCGAATCAGTAACCAAATTTTTCAATCATTAATTTGGTCACTAATAGTGACCAAATTTTTCAGTCACTAATTTTGGTTACTATTTAGCAATTTTCTAGTAGTGAAAAGCCACTTGGTTAAACTTGGTGACAAGGCACTCGGCCAGGCTTGGTAAAAGGCACTCATTAAATTTGGTGACAAGACATTCAGTTGAACTTGGTAAAAGGCACTTGGTTTGGCTTTGGTAACAAGCACACTCGGCTAGACTTGGTGACAAGGCACTCGGTTAAAGGGCACTCAACACTCGATTAAAGAGAACTCAATTAAAAGGGCTCTCGGTTAAAGGACACTCAGCACTCAGTTAAAAGGAACTTGACTAAAAGAAACTCGGTTAAAGATTGTTGAAAGGCATACTCGGTTTATGATTGGTGGAAGACACACTCGGTTTACGATTAGTGGAAGACACACTCGGTTTACGATTGGTGAAAGACACACTCAGTTTTAGATTGGTGAAAGGTATACTCGGTTTAGGATTAGTGAAAGACACACTCAGTTTTTGATTGGTGAAAGACACACCCGGTTTAGGATTGGTGAACGACACACTCGGTTTAGTATTGGTGAAAAGTGTACTCGGTTTAGGATTGGTAAAAGGCGCACTTGGTTTAGGATTGGTGAAAGGCACACTAGGTTTAGGATTGGTGAAAGACACACTCGGTTTAGGATTGATTAAAGGCACACTCAGTTTAGGAATGGTGAAATGCACACTCAGTTTAGGATTGGTGAAAGACACACTCAGTTTATGATTGGTGAAAGGCACACTCGATTTATGATTGGTGAAAGGCACACTCGGTTAAAGTTTCTGACAGGACACCCGGCTCGGCCTAGTGCTCACTCAGTTCGACTTCGTAACAGGGCACTTGGTTAAACTTTCCAACTACTCCAGCATCTATGCCATGCATCTTGTACCCTAACGTCACCAGAAACTTATTCATCTCTCTCCCTTACTGCTAATGCTCTTCTCCCCACATCTTGGCCTTCCTATTGGGCATAGAAAAATACTCACCTTTGACACCTCTACTGCTACGGGTCTCTTGGTGATGTTTTTTGTTTTTTTTTTTTTTTTACTTTTTACTTATTATGATTGATTAGTAGAATATAAAAATAATACAAAGTTCAACACAATTCAAGAATTATACTTGAGTGAGATTCTGGTTTTGTTTTTTAATTTATTTTCTTTCTCTTTTTGCTTATGGGTTTTAAGTGAAGGATATGAGGATGAAAAGAATAAGAATGGATTTTTTTATATGCATCAACTGGTGTGAGTGAAGAGTATAAGAGCAGAGATCAATCATAAATGTGGGAGAGATGAGGATTGAACAGAATGAGAAGGTCATTTATAAATATATAATGTGATATTTTTAAGAGAACAACGTAACTTTTCCTCTCCCCCAAGCGTTTTTCTATTATCTCCATTTAGCAGGATTCAATATGAATCAATGTTTTCTTATTTCCTTTTAACATGTAGGTCAAAACATATGATATGAAACAATTTTTTTTTATTTTCATTTAATAGGCGGGTCTTTTGCTAAAAACAAATGGTGTGAAAGAGTGGTATGCAATGGAAAATTGGGGTTGTGAGGAGAAGATTTGAGTCATGGCTTGCTGGCCCAATTAAAGCACGTGGTGTGCAAGTGATTGAGAAAATGGGTGCAAATAGCAAATCATAATTTTATTTTTACGTTAATGGATCTTGTTCTTTTTTTAGACTTTTTAAGTTGGACAAAATTTTATATTTTTTCTTTTATTATTCATAAAAATAAAATGGGATGAAAATTTTTTTAATTTTAATTTTAATTTCTAAAAAAAAAATGAAAACACATATATTATTTTCATCTTTTCTAAAATGATATAAAGGATACAAACCTAAATCATATGTTTTATCTAAAAATAAAAGTAAAAGATAAAGATAATAAAATAAAAGATTATATTTTTATTTTTATTTTTTTTTCTTAATTAAGAGAAAACAATAAAATCCAACTTAAACTAAATATCTGATTTTATTTTGTTTTTTCGAGAACATACTTCTTTTTTTAATTCTTAAGAAATAATTTTATTTGCCTAAACAAAATCGGGGGTTGACAAATAATGCCCATAATAGTCACCTTCAAACACTATTCAAGCATCTAAACATGATAATTATTTAGACCCTAACATGAGAGAGAGAGAGAGAGAGATAACTCGGTAGTCATAGGTTTCTCAAATGAAGTTACAATCAACCTCTATGTGCTTTTGTTCGTTCATAATAAATAGGAGATTTACTGTAATTTGTATAACACTTATATTATTAACATGTAGTGAAATTGGTTGTGTTTGAGTAAAATCAAGTTTAAATAGAACACCAGGCAACCAAATATTATCTTATCATGTTGTAGCCATGGCATGATATTCCGCTTCAGTGCATGATAATACATGCAATTAAATCTTAAATCTGATCACAATTCATGATGGTTGGAACATGACCCACAACTCCAATGATCTCTGCTTTTAATATGCTCCGATTGCTTCTCTGGTTGTACCATCAAAGGCTTTATCATCTAATGTGGCTTCATGTTCAGGAACAAAGCGTCAAAGAGATTATGAGTTTTGTTCTTTTGGTTGTATAAGGCATTAATTTCATGAAAATATGCACATGTGTTACTGTTCTCATACTTATCCATAATAATATTAAGCACGGATATTGACACAGATACAAATACGACATAAACTCAGATATGTAGACACGTGTAATCTCCAAAATACAGAACAGAGGAACACAAATCTATATATTACATCACTATGAATTATATAAATTAACAGTCAACGTTTATGTATTAGAAAGTCATCTATAAACAAGGTTAGCCAAATAAAATAAAAAATAATCTAATTCATTTATCTAAAATCCAAAAAGTGAAAAGAACATATATATTCATTATATATAAGATTTGTTTTTTTATCTCTATAATAAGTTTATAAGTTTTTAAAAATTATTGTATTAGTCCCTTTAAAATTATGTTGCAACCGTGTTAGAATTGTCAGATACATAAAAAGATATCTTTTGAATTGGACACTTCACTTATACGTGTCGTACACATGTCAGTATCCGATACATGTCAAACATGAAACACATCACTTAGAAGAGAGTGTCCGAACTTTGTATGATTTCAATTTATATAAAATCGTGCAAGCACTTCACACTTTTATAGTATATTAGATTTATATAGAAATCGCTACTGGTGAAAAATATTTTACTTAAAATTAAACAAACTCATGTCTTACATGCACCATTTTAACATTTACACATAACTCCATTTTAAGAACTAAAAGAAAAAAATACACATCTAAGAAATTATTGTCTAGAATTGCACCATTATTTGGAAATTTGCCAAAACATTCATTACATGGATTAAATCCCTGACATGGATAGGTTTATTAAAGACATTAACTACATCATTTTTTACTTTAAACAACACTTTTATTGCAACGACTAAAAAAACTTTGTCTAAAATGGAAATATGCAACGGTTTTTAATTAATTATTTTAAACAATGGGTAACGAAACGTAGATGAGTAAAAGTTACTCTAGACCACACTTTTTAAATATGTAGGTATTTCATACCACGTTTTTATAAATGTGGTTTATTCTATTTTTAATATAACCTAAAAAAATAATACTTAAATAAACCTAACCACGCTCAAAGTTTCTCGCTCTCTAGTTTTCTCAAAATCACTCATGGCTTTCTTAATCGCTTTCCACCGCTTTCTGTAACCTGTTCTCAAACCTCCACTGCTTGTTCCACATTCGTTGTCGTCTCGTCACCCACTTGTTTTCTGCCACGATCGTTTTCCATACTTCGCTCAGGCTCTCTTCCGCTCCCGTCCACTCCGCTCTAATGTTGCTCACAATCCACCTTTTTCACACTCCACCCTGGTTCGTAATCGATTTCTTTCAACACTCTATTACCATCTTTCAATTTTTTTTATTATGTCATTATCTGAAGCAGAATGCTATGACGAAGGTTTTAGCGAGATTGGAGGTGAAGGAGCGTGGAACATCAAATACAGGTATTTTACAACATTTATTTTTACTATTTTCATGATGGAAAAGAAAACAACTTTAGGGTTTAAGAGATAATAATTGAAAAGGAAAGATTTAGGGGATAATAATCGAATAGGAAATTTTAATGTGTATTTTAGGGTTTCAACTTTCTGAACTGAAATGCGGGATTTGGTGGGTCTTGGGGATAAATTAAGTGAATCACCTATGTGATTTTTAATTTCTTATTTTTTCTCACGCCCTTGTTTTTTCAGTTCTATTTGTTTTCTTTCTTAACTAATTAACTGCAGTGTGAAGAAAACATTTATGTGGAAAAAAGAAATGTCGACAATGTAATGGATGCAGAAGTTATGGTTCCTATGATTTCTTAATTTTCTTTGTATAAGTGATTTCTAGGTATGACATTTGATATCGATTAATTCTGGTTTCCCTAAAGGTCTAATTAGTTGTGTCACAGGAAAGGGTTCTAAGATTAGTGTCAGTGAACCGCATAAGGTAATATACACTTCTTTTGCCATATTGTAATTGTTATAAGCACTGTTGATGCAGTTGCTCATAGGAATGTTTATAAGCCTGTAGCAACCACCCACAGGCACCTGAAAACGCATTGCATGCCACACACCATGACAAAAACAACTTAAGATTCAGACAAAAGCCACCATAGCACAAACAACTTAGGATTCAAAACCATGAGTCACTTACCGCAAGAGTGGTAGCATGTTGGGTGAGGGGAAAAAGTTGCTTCCCAAGTCCTCCACCCAATACGATGGAAACAACATTTTTAAGATAAATCATTCGTCTCAGGAATGAAGGCACTTGCAAGGATTGAAACTCAATTTCAATGATTTTGATTTTTGAGATTACTGAAAATCAAGCATTAGACTTGTCAATGCAATCACGTGGTGGTGAGGTGAAAGTACTAGAGGTTGCCTTTATTGGTTCACGGGAAAGATCTTATGGTTTTGATAACTATTACTAATTTCAAGAGACTGTAGAATAGGTTGCAATATATATAAAATAATATTGTCTTGCCGCTGTAATCCAAGACCCCAATTCCCTTAGTCAAAGTTTCTAGCTGTTTGTGACAAATATGATAGCCATTAAGCAACAAAGACATGTCATTATGGAGCTTTGCTTGATTTAAGGGTGGCTTCAGTTCCCGGGCAAGACCTATATATTTGAATGGTTTCTTAAAAAAATGGTGTGAGTTGGATGGCTGACGTGGATTCAGTTGTGTGGAAGAGGGGTGAGTTGGATGGCTGGGTTTGGGACAAGGAAACTGTATACAATGTGAGGTCGGGTTATAACGCATTAGCATATAAGGGTATCCAAAGGAGTGTTAACATATTTGAAGAGCTATGGAGAATGAAGGTGTTGATTGATAGGGTTCCAACAAGGGCGAACCTTAGTAGAAGAGATGTGCAATTAACTACTACACAATACCCTATGTGTAATTTGCACGCAGAATCTACCCAGTATTTGTTTTTAAATTGTCTTGTAACATCTAAAGTTTGGGCTAGTTGTGATAGATGGACTTAATTCATCAATTAACCACTATACTTTAAGTAACCATTTCTAACATTTTGTTATTATTAGTTGCTCAAAGAAAGTGAATGCAATATGGAAGTATATGTGGTTGGCTATAGTGTGTGAAATTTGGAATCATAGGAATAAGGTTGTGTTTGAAAATGGACGAGTGGATGATGTAGAAATTTTTAGTTTGGCTTAGTTGAAGGGTTGGTTATGGGTAAAAAATCATAGGAATAGGATCACTGTGTCAATATTAGATTAGTTACTTTGTCCTATCCATTGTCGGATGGCGATAGCATAATCTAGGGTTACGTAGGAGTAGAGGTTTTAGTTGGGGCCTACGAGGATAGTGCTTCTTGAGATGTTTCAGCGAGACAAATCTGAGTATAGGTTTTTAGTATTGTAGTAGGTGTTTAGGTCTCTAAATAGGGCTTGTGTTTCACACGGGTCCTAGTAGGCCTGATGTAGTTTTTGTGTGTGCAGGTTCATACGTATCGGGAGAGGTCAGCTAGGAGGTGTGCACCATGGGAAGTGGTAGGGAAGCATGGAAGATTTCTACTTGGCAACCAATTATAGTAATGGTGATCCTGAGTTTATAAAGGATGGTATCCAAGCTTGAAACTGATTTTTGCTACATAGGTGGATTAGACCTATTGTTGTGCACATGTTATTCTTTATGTGTTGTTGTTTCCAATTAATCTATCTTTTATTTTTTTGGATATGGACACTTTTGTTTCTATACTGATTGACTTTTATCATATTGTATTCAAGGAATTTTTTTGATCTTTTGTAATAGGGTTAAAACATCTCTTAAGTGTTGTTATTAATTTTATTTTTCGCCGTTAAAAAACAAAGAAAAAGATCTTAAAAACGGTGACTATGGAAATATCGGGGGCAAGGAGCTTGGCTATGTGAGAGGCTAATAGCGTGAAAGACCTCAGGTGACCTTGGGAGCGTCAAGAGCATGAGAGATTGGGGAACCACTTCTTGCGAGCATGAATTTGGAAGCACTTGGTTCAAACCAATTTTACGCACACCTATCTTTTCTTTTCCACTGAATTGATAGTTTTGGGAAAGCCTATATTATAACCTAAAGTATTTAAAAGTGAATTATTTCGCCATAACGAATGAGTTATTAGTGTTGTGGGAATTGAATTGTTTTATTGATATTTTTTGTTTTCAACATTTTTAGTAAATTTTATAAAATATTTTATTTAAATTAAAATATTTTTAAAATTGTTAGTCCAAAATCCATTGAGTTATTTATTTTTTATTCAATGACATTTTCAATTACATTCATATACAAAACTTCTTGGAAAACAAATATTAATAACTCATTTATTTTTAAAATTTAAGTTCTAAAGTATAAAATGAATTAATCTTAAAATTAAAAAAAAAGATTGAATTTTTTATTGAAAGAAAAAAAAAACGTTCACTCTTACCATTATCTTCGAACTCTTAATGCGAAGAATGTTTGAATTTTAAGAGGAATTAATATTAAAAGTGCTAACTTTTATACCTGTGTCAACATTGTATTTGAAACCTTCACTCTTATCATACACAAGCTTAGCAGCAATGGCTTTGACTCTGAGCTTGTTAATAACAGGAAAGAAAAATATGAAGCAACTTTGGAAATGAAGGGGTGTGTTTCCGTCAACGTCTTTCTCATTGAAAAGATGAGCCAGAGATAGGTTGCGCATGATTCTAATAACTATGGACAGCTTCCCCCTAAACACAGCATGGTGAAGAAAATTCCAGCCTTTGTTATCCACTACCTCCGAACAATCTGGATACCGTTTTATAATGGTTACCATAATTTGCCAACTGCCACCACCAGCAGCGACGTGAAGCGCCGTCATGCCATCGTTATCTTGCATGTATGCAATGTTTATATTTTGTTTAAACAGCAATTCCGTCAAAACTTTGTTCCCCTTTTTCACCGCGTAGTGAAGAGGAGTCCGACCTTTCTTATCTGCGTGTTTCACCGCCAGTTTCACATGTTCAATCTTTCGAAGTTCTCTTGCCATTTCTGCATGTTAGGCGAAATCTTTATCATTTCTTTCTTGCTTTCTCTCTTTCTCCCTTTCTTTCTTTATATCTGTCGTTATTTCTTTCCTTCTTTCTTTCCCCTCAAACTTTTGTTCTGCTCCAATACCATGCTCAATATCTGATGGAAAAGCTTTGACATGTTCAACCAATAATTTTGCGACATTGGAGAGTCCCTTCTTTGCGGCAATATGAAGGGGTGTTTCCCCCTTGCCGTTCGTGAGTAGAGCCAGACCTCTACACTTCTCCTCAAGAATCTTTTTCACAAATTCTTCTGAAACAAGTACTCTTTTCAATGTTAGTGCCACCGGTTTTTTGCAGTGACGCTGTTACTTGGCTTGTTGCTGCGATTATCTCCTTCACAAATTCTGCTTCCAATTTTAGGGTATTTATAAGATAAAAAAGGAAGGACACAATAAAGAATTAATTAGACATAAAGAATATTGAACTGTTAAGAGGGGAGTAGCTTTTTGAGAGTTTAGGTGTTTTTGGATTCTTACTTGGGTTTAGTGGAATAGTAGTGGGTCCTTTGTGATGACTTTTCTGTCTTCGATTATTGTTTGATTATTGTTGATGACCATAATCTGACTTCATTCTTACAAAGAAATTTTGATGTGTTTTGTGGATCAGTGGTGCGGAGTTTTGACGCAAGCACCGTGTACATTGGTTCGTTTAGGTGTTTTCGGATTCTTACTTGGGTTTAATGGAATAGTAGCGAGTCCTCTGGGATGACTTTTCCACCTTTGATTATTGTTATTGTTGATGACAATAATGTCACTTTATTCTTACAGTTTTTGACGTGTTTTCTGTTTCTGGATCCAGTGGTGAGGAATTTTGACGCAAGCAATAGCCGTGTACATTACTATGTTTTTCTAATTTCTTTTTCAAAGACTGGTTCTGATTTTTTAAAAGCTATTTATTTATTTTTTAAATTTTTGACCATGTCATGAGAGGATAGGTTGAATATAATTTCTATTTATAAATTTTTTTATTACTGATTTAAAAAATAAAACATAAAGAGACATAAACACCTTGTAATTTTGAAACTAAATTAATCTTTAACATCAATTTTTCTCTATAAATTAAAGTTCCTAATATAATATTTCTCCCTCAAGTTTTTAATCTTTCTTTTATTTTAACATATATATAGAAAGGTATTTAATACCTATTATTATTTTACATGTTAAATTGTACAATTTATAACAACTTAACTTATACTCAGACGACTTAGAAATTTTAAATTCTTCACAAGTCGTTGAGATTTAAATGGAAAATAGAGATTCTAGGTGGTTTCTTCTGAACTCTCACACATATAAAATAAATAAATAAATAAATTGTTTCAATCTATATTATAATAAAATAATAATTTATTTAAGTGTAAACTGAATTTAGAAAAAATTATCAACATGTTCAATAGAAAAAGATTTTTTCACATCACTATCAGAAAAAAAAAATCTATCTGTACCATTATTATAATAAATATTATATTATATTATAATAAAATAATATTAATTTAGATATAAAAATGAATATAAAATAACAAATAAATAATTGTGCAAACCCAATGCGCGACCGAGAATACATAAAGAATCTCATAAGAAACAAAATAGTGGTGGTGTACACGCGATTGCACCTAATTGGTTGAATTTTATTCGTGTAATTGAGCTTGTGGATTTTATGTTTTGTTTATTCTATATATACATATATAATTTATGTAAAGTACAAATCAGAGGCCATTAGATTTCCTGATCCAACTTAATTGCATGGTATTTATTATATGCAAGATATGCTTGGAAACATAAGTGGCAGAAATCTCTTAGGGTATATTTACATATTCGGTGCTATACTGAGAAATTAGTTTATGTTACTTAAAAGTAAGGAGGTGTCTATGGGCCTTCGTTAAGAAAAACACGGGCCTTGCTTCTTAGGAAGAAAAAACTTCCTCAGTCTCTTTACACTACAAGAAAGGTCAAAGCTAATTAGTAAATAACGTCGAATTTACGTCACATGTACATAGACTACAAAAAGATGGACATTAATTTACGACTTTTAAAGACCGACCTTATGTAATGTTATCTAAGTCAACTCTGTGTTGACATTATTTGTTAGATCAAAATGGAACGCCCTAAATGTTTGATTGAATGCTTAATCACAACAAGGTTGGAAGCATGAAAATATAAAGTAGATGTGTTTGACAAACACTGATTAGATCACAAGTGCATGTGCATCGTCTAACAGACGATAGATCGCTATGTCAAGTTTCATATCGTTTGACAAGCTAATTAAAGATCGATCAGGCAATAAGTATAAACAAAGACTTCAAGTTGACATACATGAAGAATATTCTTAAGCTTGAGTTTGAAGAATTAGAGAATGTTTTCACCACCTGTCATCAAGAGATTTGCATCTTAGTTCAAAGTCTTATTTAAATATCTCTTAGGATTTAAGCAAAAGCTAAAATATTTACCAACTTTAACCCACAAGCATGTCAACTCTGGCCAAGCTATCTGCCAAGTACAATGTTCATTTTTTATCACTCACAGCAGTAAAAGGCTATGAAACGTAGGGAGATATCAACTCTTTTGAATATCTTTCTTTCATCTCATAAGCTTGATAAGGATACATTAAATGCACTCCATGAAACAATAAATGTTAAATGCACCCCATGAAACAATAAATGTTCTTTTAAATGTTCTTTTCTTATTTTCTTCTTTTCATGACATCCTAATAACTGGATGTACTTATCTCTTCTTGAATAGTGTGTTTTTCCTTGAATTTAACTAAATTTTAGTGTCGTACGAAGTAAATAATCTTTCCAGAGTTGACAATGCATTGCTCAGTGAATTGTTGAAGAAAATTAGTTATCTAAGATATCTTCTTATGTGACTTTGTCCTTTCCTAACAGATCCCTTAGAAGACGAAAGTAAAAAACATTCCTTACAACATAGAATAAAGATTTATATGTTTTTATGTAGTACAAGGTTAGCTTAAATATATGCTCTTACCGTCTGATCATGTGTATACAATGTTATATCATTTGTAGGGCAGAACACTTACATCTTTAAAAGATTTATTGTTGAACTACACTCTCATCTTATAAACAAAGCATGATCATGTTTTATACTTAGTTATTTTTAATACTTAATCAAAATCACATGGTGTTCGTCTTTTGCTCTAACAAAATGAAATTAGACCCCTGTTATTTCGTGGAGAAAAAATTCTATCTAGAAGGGAGAATGAAATTATTTGTAGAATCTACTTATTATAATGATTGAAATGTTAATTACTAACAATATACAAGATGAAAAAGCTACAAATTGTTGGACTGAAGAAAAAGCACAAATTGATACAAAGATAAAACACATCTTCTGTGCAAAGATAAAACACATCATCTTTTCTACATTAACTTTGAATATTTATACTAAGATCTTATCTTGCATGAGTACTAAAGATATGTGGACAAGGCTAGAGGAAACATACGAAACAAAAAAAGCCTTGCTGAAAAATAATCTAGCACAACAAGAATGTTTGTACACATGGAATTTATCCATGTTTTAGCTACAAATTTTTTTTATCACTCTCTAGGCTAACTTAAGTAGAAGTTTTTTGTCTTCTTATTCTTGATAGGTTTGTTCAATTTACTACTCAATCTTTCTCGAAAAACAAATGATTTTAGTATCTTGTAGTAAACACTATAAGAAAAAAACTATTTAAATATCAATTTTAGCTACTAAATAAAATGGTTGCAAATTGTGACCAAAATAACTATCAAATTAGGTTTTGGTTGCTAAATAACATGATTGAATTTAGTGACCAATTAAGTCAAGATAATCGGTATCTAACATTAGCTATCAAGGTTTTAATTTAGAATTTAATGATTTTTTTTTAACAACGAAGAATTGCGATTAATAGGAGCACTTTAGGAGTGCTCCAACTATTGTACAAAGAAAATAAAACCCGTACCCCTTACAGTAGAAAGATACCCCACAACCCACTTTCAAACTACAAAGTGAACACCTGACAATCCAAATGTGACCGGCATTCCCTACATAATAGTACCTAGACAAGAAGTATAGACAAACGTAGTAAAGACACTCACATTACCACATCATACAGAGCAATTAACATCGAATTATAGGAGTTAAGCAAACTAGGTACAAATATCAAACAACTACACTAAGTCTTGTAGTATACATTTTGTTTCTCAAAAGGCTTTCCACTTCGTCCATGAGATGTGATTCTGCTGCTATTACTCCAGACCACCAAATGATTTTGTACTTCCTCATAACGATCCTTCGTGCTAAACAGCACCCAAGAATTAGATACTGAACCAGCATTTCGTCCTCTTTCATATGGTACCTATAAGTGTATTCCTGCAAAGAAACGAACATAATTTGCAAACAAACCCCTCCACCCGTTACCTACCTAACCTCCAAACCATTCTACAATGCCCAACAAAATATCTAACTACTCTTAAGTAGTCAACAAGGTGTATACACTATTCTCATTTTTTCTCTGCAAAATTCGCCCAGGCAACTCCCTGCTCGCCCAAGCGAAAACATTCCTGCACCTATGAGATTCAGGATCTTTTAACTTCACTGTTCCATGAGGCCTTCTTTGTCTTTGGACACTATTCTTGGGAATTTTCCTTGCCTTTCCAAACTTTTCCCAACATTTCTGCACTTCTCTTTCTTCCCCTTTATTTATGTCATCAATGGCAAGAATTTTCATCAAAGGATCAAATGCATGGATCCTCTTTTCCTATTCAGCACAAACTTCATCTAAAACATCCACTCTAAAACATTCTTTTGCACCACTTGGATGTTTTATAGCTTCAAAGATATCAAAGCTCACCTCTTCATCTTGTGCACACACCTTAAGTTTCCCTTTATCAACATCAATGATGACCTTGGCAATTTTCATGAATGGTCTTCCTAAAATCAAGGGAACTTCAATATCCTCCTCCATGTCCATGACCACAAAGTCAACTGGGAATAGAAATTTGTCCACCTTCACTATCATGTCTTCAACAATTCCATAGGGATATTTTATAGACCTGTCAGCTAGCTGTAGAGTCATCCTTGTAGGTCTCACTTCAACATCTCCAATCTTCTTCAGCATAGAGAGAGGTATAAGATTGATGCTTGCTCCAAGATCCATTAAAGCTCTTTTAATTGTGAGATTTCCTATGGTGACAGGTAAGGTGAAGCTTCCCGGATCTCTAGATTTCTGTGGCAAGGATTTTCGATTGATGACACTGCACCCAGCTTCTAGTTCAACCGTTTCCTGATCAGGAATTTTTCTCTTCTTTGTCAATAGCTCTTTCATAAACCTGGCATAAGTTGGCATTTGCTCCAGGGCTTCAGTGAATGGGATGTTGATCTGCAGCCTTTTCAGAATATCCATAAACCTTGAAAATTGTCTATCCTTGTCCTTCCTTGAAGGGGCATGTGGGTAAGGAATATCCCTCACATGGGGACTTCTCATTTGACTCTCACCTTTTTTGTGTTTCTCACTCTTTTTCTCACTTCTTCCACTTTCTTCTCTACTCTTTTCTTTTTCTCCCTCACTCTCATTTTTCTCTTCTTCCACTCCACTCTCTTCAACATTCAGGTTATCACCAATACCTTCTCCCACAACCTTTCCACTCCTTGTTGTAATT
>Ga0209489_107463_pt1 | contig 16246 bp, 8 predicted proteins | sample SiratrowhiteBW_FD_187527 | JGI IMG/M metagenome (GOLD analysis project Ga0209489, IMG submission 187527) | Root nodule microbial communities of legume samples collected from California, USA - Siratro white BW (SPAdes) (version 2) | ecosystem: Host-associated > Plants > Roots > Nodule | place: USA... | reverse complement strand
AATAATAATAATAATAATAATAATAATAATAATAATAATAATAATAATAATAATAATAATAATAATAATAATAATAATAATAATAATAATAATACGTTAAGAACTTTGACCTTGAATAACAACATTTTTTCTTAATATGTTCTATATTCAATAAAATTATAAGACTAAAGTATAATACGAAAATTAGTAGTCTGAAATTTTGTATTTTCTTTATATAAATGATGGGAAAAATTTGACATTAGAGACCACTTCAAATTCAATTATATTTGGAAATCGAACTTTAGTAGCTATTAAAAAAATGTTTTTGTACATTTTACATGCTTGCTACTTTTATTAATTTTATTATTATTTATTAATTTTATTCTTTATTATTTTTTACAGTAAAGAAATACATATATATTAATAAACACTTTCAACTCCTAATATTTCCTGCGCGCAGCCACATTTGGTCCACATAAAGGACAAAGAGTTTTTCTGTACGCAGCTACATTTGGTCCACACAAAGGACAAAGAGTTTTTGGAATGAAATTCATTTTTTTAAATATATCCATTATAATTGAAAAAAAAATATGTGTTACATAAAATTTGTGGTATATGAAGTATATGTATGTGTTCTATATAAATTGTGATAACCTAATTATCTCTATTTTAATTTATTCGTTGTTATTGATAAAAAAATAAAAGATATTATAATTTGTTAAAATGAAAAGACTTTGTATTGAAATTGTTGTAATTAAAAAAATAATGAAAGAGATATTTGTCCTTAGGTCCATGATTTTCATTAAACTATATTTTGTAATGATTTTCATTTATAGTGGAATGGTAATGGTTTTTAAAACTATATTATAGAAGGTATATTAATTATATTTAAGATTTTCTATAATCCGTATGCCAGTAGTTAACGTTAGCGTTAAGGTTATAACTTTGAAATATAAAATTATAATTTAAATTTATAGAAACTTAAACACTCAATATAATTATAAATTCAAAATACACTTCTTCTAAAAATATATCATTATTTGAATAGAGTAAAAATTGATTGGATATCAGAAACTATATTTATTGTAAAATAATAGTTTATTGGAACAGTCTAAGTCAGTTCGTGGTCATCGAGGATTTTGCTGACATGTGGCCCATACTACGGTTGCTTCTAGGATGATATAAAAGCCTAATAAAGAGACCGAATTTATACGTCTTATAAATTTTAATTATTATTATTGAATAATGAGTTTGAAATCGTAAAATTTATGGAGATATTAGAAATGTGGCACACAATTTTAAGAGAGTAAGTGAAAACAAAGGCTTTTTTTCCATTCTGAAATACCTTTTCACTATTTATTATTTATTAAAATAAATAAATTCTGTTAATTAGATAGAATTTTAAATTAATAAACTTTTTTATTTAATTATAATTTCATGTTAATCAACTATAAGTAATATGTTGACCAATTCAATTAAAGATATTAATTAAATTTTTTTTTTCTATGTAATAATCTTTTAATTATTAGACATTATGTTTGTTAATAATTAACAAAAAATAAATAATAATAATTACATAATAATAATAATTAACAAGATTGTAACAAAAAAAAAAATTAAAGCATACAAATTTATTTTAAATTAAAACAAAATAATATAATGATAATAATAATATAATTACCTTAAAATCATATTAAAGTATTACGATTAACAAGGTAATTTCACATTCTAAGTCGATAATCATTAATTACATTTAAAGAGTTTGGTAGAAGAGATAGATCAGGTCCTAAATTCAACATTTAGAATTAACAAAATATAATTTTAAAAATCGCTTTGTTATGATGTAATAAAATAAAGTAAAAAAATATTTTCACAATCATCTCTTTTATAAACAATTACTTGATAGTTTTTTAATAAAAAATATTAATTAAATTATTTAGTAAAAAATAACGAAAATATTCTATCATAACTCTAGAATAAATTGAGTGGATTAGAATAGGCATTGGACCACAATCAGAAATATATCAGTGTATAATAGTTGTAACTATTTGTGGTGTACGTATCTGTGTAAAGAGAACAAGAATGGGGGAAGGGAGAAAGGTATGTGTCACAGGAGGCAGTGGTTACATAGGTTCTTGGCTCATCAAGAAGCTACTGGCCAAGGGTTACATTGTTCATGCAACTCTCAGAGATTTGAGTTACTATTCTCGCTCTTTCTCTTTCTGCATACTATGTATGTTTTCTTGTAAATTTTGATTCATATTTTGGAACATAATCAACAGAGAACGAGTCAAAGGTAGGGCTGTTAAAGAGCCTTCCTCATGCAGAAAGCAATCTGGTTCTGTTTGAAGCTGATATTTACAACCCAACTCAATTTGATCCTGCAATTCAAGGATGTCAGTTTGTATTTCATGTTGCTACTCCCTTCACCCATGAACCAGGTTCATCTCAGGTTCGCCTATTTAACTCTATACATAACTCAATCTGTTTAAAACATGCCATGAAATTCTTGACAGACTATAATTTTAACATGTTAATACTATGTATGAGTGATGTGATGATAAGATACATGCATATATAGCAGTACAAGGATACTAGTGAAGCAGCAGTGGCAGGGGCAAAAAGCATTGTGATGTCATGTGTGAGATCAGGGACTGTGAAACGTCTGATCTACACTGCGTCTGTTGTTTCAGCCTCTCCACTGAAAGAAGATGGGAGTGACTTCAAAGATGTAATGGATGAAACTTGCTGGACCCCTCTCAATCATTCCTTGGAATACGTATACCTTGATGATCCTTTTTACAAGGTCAGTTGCCAAATTTTTATTCTTCAACTTTGTTTCAAAGAAAGAATTCGGAATCTTGCTACTCCTTGCTCGCACCTTTTTTGTGGTCTGGATTATAATAAAAAAGTAAGGAAACAGGACATGTGATAGAAACAAAGACAGAAACATGTATGATACAAATGAATTGAAAAAAGTAGAAGAATTTCTTTCCATTCGTTTTAACTAATGTAAAATTCACAACATAGTTATTTATAGGGATTTAGCTAACTGCAAAGTGAGTAAGGTGAGTGAGAAATAATGTTAATCATTAACGAGGAAAACTATTATTGATATTAACTCTCATGTACTGCGAACCAATCTTCGGAATTTCATCAGTTGATTTCTTACATCATTGAGATTGGTTATTACCATTGTTCACTGTACAAGAATCAAATATGATATAGAGGTGTAAATGTCGAAATGTTGACTTGATTGCATTGGTCTTATATTTGAAGGACTATACTTATTCAAAGACACTGTCTGAGAAACATCTGTTGAGCTACGGGAATGATGAAAATGGTGGAGGATTGGAGGTGGTAACACTTGCTTGTGGACTAGTGGGAGGTGACACCCTTCTATCTTCTACACTCAATAGCAATATAGTTTGTATCGCACAGATCGTGCAAAATGAAAGGGCCTACAAATCACTCAAGTTCCTAGAGGGTTTGCTGGGTAAAATTCCTCTTATACACATTGATGATGTCTGTGAAGCTCATATTTTCTGCATGGAAAGCACCTCCATCAGTGGAAGATTCTTGTGTGCAAGTTCTTACATTTCATTACAAGAGATGGATGACCATTATGCTCTTTATCATCCAGAATTCACCGTCAAACAAGAGTAAGTGATTGCCTGTTCTTGGTTACTGCTACATTTATTTCTTCTCTTGCTCTCTTTTTGGTTGTTTCTTAAAGAACTAACTCAAAGGCCTAAATAGTAGTATCTTTTATGCAAAGAGATGTTAGTCAAGGACATTTTCAATGGAATAACTTTAAGCAGATTGAGATCAAATTTTTACATGATTGTATAGTGTTGGATTACACCAATTAAGTTTTCTTCCCACTAGTTGTTCACGGTTTTCATCTGAAAATTACATTTCAGATACAAAGATGGGCAGAGGAAGGATATAAAGTGGACCTCAACAAAGCTGTGTGACAAAGGATTTGTATACAAATATGATGCGAAGATGATATTGGATGATTGTATCAGAAGTGCAAGAAGGATGGGTGAACTCTAGTCTCCATCTACACCATCCTTGCTGTATCTGCTTGTAACAGAACAAATTACAGGCATCTGCCTCGTTTCTTGTTGCTCCCGTACTTTTTTTCTTTTTGATTAAAAAATAAACTGACTTTCAAATCAACTAGAAAAGTTAACTCTTCGACTATGAGAGTTACCAAATTGAAAGGAATTTGGATATAATGGTGTGTCTAAGTTTCATAATGAATAATATGAGAAGTTATATTGGTTAACAACTAGCTTTTAAAACTGGTTATGAGCCTGAGACGCCGAGAAGTTAGTCATGAATTCAGAATATCGTATGAAAATCAGAATTTTTGCGTTTTAAATGTATATTTTACATCAAATAATCTTCACCAAACATTTATGATTGACTGAATGCCTGAATTCCCTTACTGCAAGTAATCGGGAGATCCTTGGGCCAATTTGATCACAGTCTTTTTCTATTGTTTGGTGACACAAAATTGACCATTCATCACAACTTTAGACAACAACTGATATGAGAACTCAATCATTTCATAAACTCAACTCCTGAGAAGCCCAAAGAAACACCTGAACCAATTACAAGTAACAAAATGCATAAGTAGACTACAGACAAATTATTTACGCACTACACCCTAGGTAAAACGTACATTACATACAGGAAAAAAACTCTACTAAACGTGCATGACAAGGAGGTTTCATTGTCTTGGTTTATCAACATGACTTATGATTACCCTTCCATAGCCAGGATCTAAGACTCGCCAGTTAATCCGGAACAGACTATGGCTCCGCTGTTCTTAGTTCGTACCCACTCTTTAACTATCTAAGTGGAAGTGCAGGGAAGTTCGAATGAAGAGAGAAAATCAGGGGTGTTGAAAGGGAAATCCGTGTCAAAATCCCCTTTATGAAGCCAAATGTCCAAATCCAGGACTGGGGAGTTGGTTACTGAAGTTGGGGCTGAAACTGTCTCAGTGATATCAGACTCTGAGGTTTGTACGTGTTGGCATAACTGTTCAGTGTTGTCCAAGTGACATGATGACAAAAAAAAAGGGTTTGATTCTGAAGTCGCTGGTGATATGAATGCAGGAGAAAAGCTTTCCGTGAAATGGTTTTCAAACGTCGACTCGGGTAAAATGTTGTCCTCGTTTTCTGATCCATTTGATTGAGAAGGAAATGAAAACCATGAAAAGATATCCTCCTTGATTTCCAATTCCTCAGTTTTGACTACATGTTCTGTTTCAAAGGCGAAAACCCCCGCTGGGGTTTGTTGTATTTTCTCTTGAAGTTGATTGCTTTGATCAGTGTGGAATTGATTTTCCCCCAAACCCATCTTTATGTTTGATGGGAATGACTTGTTCAAATACTTAGCTTGCTTGCACGTGTGTCTTCCTCTGTATGTCACCTCAATTGTTGTCGGGTCTTCGTCTGACCTTTGAACTTGTTTTGTTGCCAGGCACCCTTGAACATTTCTATGTGTGCATCTGTAATATCCTCTGCAATGCAAACCACAAGTTGTCAGTTTTTGGCAAAACTATGGAATAGTTTCCTGTTCTTATTTACATAAAAACTAGATTAGCAAACTTAGTTTGCTCCAAATAGCCTAAGAAAAAGTACTGTTGATCAAACTTGTTTAATTTATAACAAGAAAGTTAAATGAGAAGAGAGATTCTAACTGACCTTGGAAACTTAGCTCCAAGAATATCCTTCTGCCCGTATTTTCTCCAGCTATAGCCATCATCCAAAGACCCCTCGAGTCCTGTTCTTGAGCAAATCTTCACTTGCTCCGTCCATCTGGGCATGGTCTTTCTGCACGCCACAAATTCAACGGGTCCCATATTGAAATCAGATCACGAGTCTCTACAATTACACAAGTCACAGAAACAGGAACTTGGTAACTCTTGATATTACCTTTTCTTGAGGACAGCTTTGTGCTCAAATTCACGGTCCGCGACCTCACTTTTGGGACTTGCACCATTTGTAAAAGAACAATGGGAATCCCTCATGAAGCCGCTGGTGGTTTTGGCCTCTCCCACAATAAACCCCCAGTTCAGCATGGTGAGTGCTTTCTCATAGGACGAGAGAATTTTAGCAACCAACAATCCATTAGTTTCATGTGATGATGCAGAAGAAGAAGAAACCAGATGGTTACCGAGCTGCTTTGCTAGCTCCTTTCCTTGGATAAGTTCATGGATCAGGCTAGAGTGTTTTCTCTTGGTGCTCTCTTCCATTTTGTGTAAATGAACTAACATCAACAACGAATAGGTAATGTATTACTCTTACTCTCCTACTTGGTCGCACTAAGGCCTTGAATTCCTCAGCTCAGGGATTTGATCATTTTAAGAAGATTATCCAAGGCAAAGTGAAGTAGTAGTGATGTTATGCCAGATGAAGGGGATGCTTAAGTGAGGAGATATAAGGCAGCGAAGTGGAAGTAAAGATAAGTGTGAAATAGACAGAGGACTTGGTTTGGAAGGTGAGGGGAAGGAGGATTTATAAGAGTGAAAATTTGAACGGAAGGGGAAACATTTGACTGGCCAAACTGAACGAGTTTTCCACAATGTGGGTCCATGATAGTGGAGAGAGTGTAGTATATGTATACGTTCCCTGGAGCCTTTGAGAGTGATCATTTTCATTTGATGTGCTGACCCTTTCAAACCCCTTGGGTGGGTCAAGAGACCCTCACGCGTTGTTTGGCCCCTCAGGAAACAAGACCGAAGATTCTTCTGTTGCACCTCGTCATTTCTCTGTTCTATCTTCTTTCTTATTTTGAACACAAACGTTACTTAATTCGTCACAAAATTCTCATACTTCCTATGAGTGGACAAAAAATGTGAAAAAACAAGAAATACAAACAGTTCCAAAGCAATTACATAGAATGTTAACATGTTACGAATATCAGTAATAAATTGGTTTAATTTTTTGGTTGCAGCTAATGAAGTAGGTTTTAGTGAAGCATTAAATTGTAAGCATGATATTTTATGGTGGTCCGGGTGAAAGGAAGTGATCTGATGTTGTCGATGTGGAACAGAGCGAAACGACAGAAAGGGATGGATGTTGTTGTCGTAAAGAAATGTGCATCACATTGCTTATAATGTCCATGTTTGTGTTAATGTTAATGCTCTAACGTGAGTCTCATCTCTCCCCATTAATTGCCCCTTCCTTAGGGTTATCTGTTTGTTACCTTCCCATTCAAGGAAAATTCTGTTGTTTTCATCTCTTCAGTTTAGGATGGGTTTGTTTATGTTTATTTATTGATTTCTCTGCTTTGTTTATATTAAAATTAAACAGCTTTCTATTTATTTTAATAAACAAATATTTGTTTTCTTCTTACATAATTAATTAGCGTATACTCCAAATAAATATTTAGTAATGCTCCTAAGTAATTTTAGTCCTATGTTTTCAATTAAGTTAGTGACTTACACATACTTCTTACGAGATGAAGATGTAGAGAACTCGTCTTCGAATATTCACTAAAATCGCAATCAGTCATGCTACTTTACAATCCGGTGGTGACTTATTATACTATAAAAAGAACAGATGATTTATTGAGATTAATAAACAGTTAAATTAATTACTTTCAAATACTGATATCATAAATTTAAATTTTATTTCAAAATATTCATAAATCAAATAATTATGCGGTGATTGTATTTAATAAACAGTACTTTTTAGGAATAATGTTTTTACTCTTGAGCGTTATTTAGTGTTACATATGGCTATAATAGACAACGAATGCAGCACAATAAAGTAATAAATTGAGTATGTAAAAAATAGCAATTGATAAATTTTACGGTGAATGAGTGAATAGAATATAAAATATATAAATAGAAACTCGATGTTGATTGTTTAGTTAGTTTTGAAGTCTTCAAAATCTTCAATTCTCATAAACCTTTATCTCGATGCATCCATCCTCTCTAACTATAGAGCAGATTTTTCCAATAAATTGAGGTACGTTGGCATGAAAATTATTTTACACAATTTAGATAATTGTTTTTAGTGTTTTTGTAAGTGTATTCAACTTTATGAATGTTTTAAGTTTTTTTTAGTAGTTATTTAAGAAAAGATGTTATTTAGGTAAGGTTATTTTCTAGAAGGTTAGTAGAATCATCATGAAAGACTTTCTTAACAATATAGAAAATTGTCATTTGAGTAAAAGTGGTAAAAATATAATGAGCACCTGATTATTTTATTATTAAACTAAAAAAAAGTATTTATAGAAAAAGCTAGTAGTCAAGTTTCATTTTCACTTGAGTCACCATCTCTCTAAATCTCTGCCCATTTCTTTCCTCTGACTTCTCTCTAAGCCTTCGCATCGTCTTTCATCAGCTTCTCGAACGGAGTCCATCATTGGACTCGTGGCAAAAAACAGAACAAGTATATCGATCAGAACTTCTGTTAGAGTAAGTTCGTTTTCTGCCACCTTACCTTATAGCCAATTTTAGGTTATCGTTTTTTTTTTCCTTACTTACTGAGCTTGCATGTGACCTCTCCGACCATGTCTTTGTGAGCTTAGTTTCCTATTGTGTTAGTCTGATCGTTGATCAGAGGTCCTTTGGTGTAGATTCAAATTCCTGAGGATCTTAGGCTCTTGGGACTGTTAGAGAGAACTTTCACTACGACTAAGGTAAAAGAAGCTGACCTACATTTTTGTCTGACTTGGTATGATCATAGGTTACGGTTTGATGGGTTTAGGATTTGTGAAATGCATTTGTAAAAGTCTATGCATGTCTAAAATGGGGATTTAATTTTCTGATTGCTTTATGTTCTTACATGTATGATGTGGTTTTGTGAAAAATTGATGGTATATTGATTTGTTGAATAGATATTTTGTGATAGAGTAGACCATTCATTGTGTATGTGGGTTGACTTTCGTCCAATTTAGTCATCTGAGACAGAGACATACATGGTACCTCTAAGGTTGTAGGAATTGTTAGATTCATTTGTGAAATTTCTGTTTTGTGCATAACTCACCCAGGCTAAGCATTCTCGCTTAGGCGAGTTCCCTTGAAAATCTGAGATGTGCTCTCGGGTCCAAGTTTCACCCAGGCGAGACATATTTTGCCTAGGCAAGGAGGTATTCTCGCCCAGGCGAGAGTAATTTCACCCAGGCGAGAATGGTCCTAGAACTGGAGTGCTCTCTGGACCAATTTCGCTCAAGTGAGAGGATATTCGCTCAAGCGAGAACGATTCTCGCTCAAGTTAGAAATTTTCGCTCAAGCTAAACCCTAAAAAAAAAAGAATTCTTTTTTGGGTTTTCTGTTTTGATTGTTTGATTCTTTGGTAGTGTAATGTATGAATTTAATTGATAATTTAAATTTAATTGTATTAATGGTTTAGTGATTTCTCTAAATTTTGAGATTTGAGGTTGAGATTGAGATTGAAAAGTGAATGAATGCATGAGTAGAGATCTATATTGTGATGTGATATTGATAAAAGTGTTGATGAAGTTGGTCAAAGCCTAGGCATAGTGTTTTCAGGAAAGAAAATATCCATGTTTGGATTAATTAGGAAGTGCATTGTCTAAGGATCTGATCAATAACGATTGATATCCTGACTCTATTAGTAATAGAAATCAAATAAACGATCATTACTAGGTTACTAGGTGGTGAGAGTCGAAGGAGGTTTAAACTGGGTGATTGTAGCTTGAAACATAACTGGTTAGGAAAGTCTCAGGGGGACTAACCCTGTCATACATGATTGATGATTCATTTGGGTGGAGGCTGTGTGGATTCACAGCGTGGAGATGTATGACATGTGCATATCTCGGGGTCTATTCAATGTATAAGTCTTCCAGAAGTAGAGTCAAGTTTGTAGTGTGTCACTGTCTTATATTGTGATGATACATGTAACTGAATGAAATTCTTGAGTGGTGTTAATCTTTGTGCTTTAATTGAATGACTCAAAATTATTAAAAATTTGGTTAGCTTACCTTTTGCTTTGTTCTACTTGGTTTTGATATCTGTTTGCAATGATAGTATTTTTGACACGGGAGTAGATGGTGTTGCAAATGGATCTGTGGATGATCACTTGGGATGAGTAGTGTTATTAGACATAGGTTAAATTTGAAAATAAGTTGGAAATGCTTTGTAATTATGTTTTAATAGAATTCTGAGATAAAATTTTGTAATACTTTAGTTTTTAAAGAATTACTATATGTTGAAGAATCTTAATTACAATTAGTAAAATATTTAGTCTATAAATGTTACACTTTCAAAAGGTATTAGACTAAGACACACATTAATTAAAGTAAGTAGAGTTAATAATTTAAACTTTTCATTATAATGATTGTTTTGTAGAAGATGTGTATGAAGTAAAAGAATTTGTGTGTTACCTTCTTGGAATTGAGTAGAAAATAAATTATATACAGATGTTTGATAATTGTCATGGATGATTTTGGATATTAAGAAAATAAATTATATATAAATGTTTGATAATTGTCATGGATGATTTTGGATATTATTATGATTAGTGATGTTTAACTTATAATGATATTTATACGAGAAACTGTGACGACGGAGAATTTTTAGAACATGTTTGTTTTGTATTGTTTAAGTTGTTTTTGAGTTAAAATATGCAGAAACATATAGATTTTAGGAATAGATGAATTAGCAGTAAATTTATCGATAAACAAATTTTATAAATAAATAATTTAACAGTTAATTTACTGATAATTTTTTATAATTAGTATATTTATCCTTAAATTATTTATCTGTATATTGACTGATAAATTATTCATAAGTAAATTTCATCATTAAATTTATCAAAAATTGATTCGTGATTAAAATCCTTTAGCGCAATAACATATTATAATAATAATAAAAAAAATAGTAATAATAATAATAATAATTATTATTATTGTTATTATTATAATTATAATTATTATAAAAATAATAATATGTAATAATAAGAAAAACAACAATATTAATTGTAATAGTAATAATGATTGTAATAATAATAATACTAATAAATTAACTATCAAATTATCTTTCGGTAAAATTTATCAATAAACTTACCACCAATTGATCAGTGATTAAAATCCTTTAGTAAATTAAAATATTATAATAAAATAATAGTAATAAGATGTAATAATAAAAAAAATAGTAATAATAATATGTGATAAATGATATCAATCTTATGAAATAGTAAAAAGATAGAATAGTAAAAAAAAATAGAAAACTATAAAGATTTAATATATAAAATTTATTAAATAATATTTATTATATCAATATAAATTTAAAATTATTAAATAATATTTATAATATCAATATAAGCTTAAAAGTGATTAAGATATTTTAAATAATATAAAATTGGTTAAGATATTTTAATTTTTTAATTAAAAATTATTTTTTTAATGTAATTTTAACATTAAATATTTTTAATTTTATAATAATATATTAAATAGGTTATTGTATCTATTTCGATCTTGAATCAGTCCTATTTAAAAAGTGATAAACACATTCATATCCAAGATGACCTTAAAAGACACATTTTGAATAATGAGCTAACCGTAGAAATAGGAAATGATAAGAAATTTGGGAAAATAATTTATTTTTAAAAAAATGTTGAAACATTTTACGATAATACATGTTTAGGTAAAAAAATTAAAAAATAATTTTATAAAAATAATTAGATAACTAAAAACTAAAAAAATTCAAATTTCATCTAAAAATAAATATTTAAAATTATTCATCTTTTTAGATTCATGTTTTTTATTTTTTTGTATATTCTTTTATTTTGATTTTGATGGATATAACGTCGGATTGCCTAAAATCAATACATTTTGACTAAGTATTTTCAATTTATGTGAATGATTTATTTATTTTATCTATATGTATATAACTATTTTGTTATCATTGTAAATCATTCTGTTTCTCACTTAAGTTAACGTTTTCTTCACTAATGTCGGGAACTGTTTTTTTTTTTTTTACTCATGTTACTGCATTTTTACAATTGATATCTATTGCGTCATGTTTGCATTGATATCTTTTACCATTAACACAAATATTTTTTTTAATAATTTATTAGGATTTTTTAATATTAATTGAGAAAGTTTTTAACTAACATTATTTAGATTTTTTTTTCAGTATCAATTGAAATAATTTTGTCAAGTGACATTGATTAAAAAATTGACAAAAAAATTCAAATAAACAACATTGTACAATTAAAATTTGATTCTAATGATTGATATTAATTAAAGAAATCTTAATAAACTTCAACCAAAAAATAAAATCAATCAACATCCAATAAAAAAGATCATTAATTACGCTACCTGTACAAAACATTCAAAGAATAAAATTAATTCAAATTGAATATATTTGAATGTTATTGAAATTATAAATTCACACAATGATAATGAAAATTACGTAGTGCTGTCTTTCTCACAATATTAATATTAATAGTAATAGGATTGAATTATGGCCGTATGTTTGGGCATTGAAATTTTCCACGATGGACTCCAAAACGCGTTCGTACTTCAAATCAATGATTATTGATTACTGAGTCTAAAAAAAAGCAGCGGTGCAAGCTTATTTCCACGGTCCACAACGTGGAAAATATTTCGTTCAAACGTTGAAAACTTTACCTCATCCTCATTTCTCACCATCCCATTTCAGATTTTTAAATAAATTAAGAATAGCAATAAATATATTACGCATAACAACAATTTTAATACTGTGCTATAAACATAAATATTAAATTAATGTATCTCAAAATAAAATATTAATATTAATATTTAACTAGAAACTGAAAATATTACTCCATTTAAAATTTAATGGCCCAAGGCCATTTGTAATTTAGGAAGCATTACATTTTTTCTGTACTTAACCTTGTTGAAAGTGTGACATATTGCTTTAAAGTATTTGCATCAATTACAATAATAATACTAATAAGAACAAAATTAATAATAAATTTTATTAAACTCATAAGTAACTTACCTATATTTATTAGTGTGTAATTATGTTATAAATTAGTTAACTAACTATACTAAATTTTATATGAGTTTTTAATATGTTTTTTAAACAAACTTTTTTGTGAGTCTAAAATTATATGTTATGATATTATAATAAAAAAATTAATCAAAGTTAAGGCATTTTAGGAAAAAAAAATCATAAGTAAAAGTAGTTAGAAGTTGCTTATATTTTAAAATAAAAAAAAAAGTATTTTTGTTCATAAATAAGAACACAGGTATTAATAAAACTATATATTTATAGTTTATTTGGTAAAGTTAAATAGAGAGAAAGAAGGAAAAAAAGTGTGTATGGGCCAACTCATTTTAATAACCTATTAAAGTAAGAATAATTTTTTGTTTAGGTAACTTTGTTCAAAAACAATTATAAGATAATTAAGTCTATTTGAAAAAAAAAAAATTGGATTTTATAAAAGTTTTATGTATTTGTATATCATTATTATTTTCCATTCAAATGCATGATAGTTTAGAAATTACACTTTTAAAGATAAAATAAGTCGCTCCAGCTTAATCAAACAATTGGACTCTAGAGATGCAACAAACTGTTTTGAAATTTAAGCTAATTGTCCAAATAAAATTATTTCTTAATAAACAGCTTTAATATCTAGAAACCAGTTGCAATATATATATATATGGTTATTGCAAACATACCACGTACGGAATTTTGAATTCGAAAGATCGTGAACTGTAACAGGTAAGAATGTTGACAAAAGCTAAAAGGACTGAAAATTTCTATGAAACAACCAGGATAGTTTGAGGAGAACGATGATGTCATGTGACAGACACTGGAACTGGTGATTGCCCAATCTCTTCTCATCATAAATCAAGATAACTATAAGACGTGTTTGGTTAGGCCTCAAATTATTTTTGTCCCTGTGCTTTAAGGATTTTTACTTAATGTCTTTCTCTTTTTTAAGGCATTATTATTTGGTTTACTTTGTTATTTAAAAATAATGCTACCATTTAATAATTCTATATCTTTTTTAGCTTAATCTACACAGTAAAATTTTAGAAATTTCTGGAATTTGGCTCCTAAATTTTAGCCCTGGATGAGTGATATGACTGTTACTACCAATCATTCTCAGTCTCTACGCCGTTGTCGGCTCACAATGGTCTGTCACTGTTACTGTCTTTTTTTTATTTTAATAAAGTAGTTATCATTTTTTCTTTATACTTTATAAAAATTATAAATATAAACTAACTGAATATTAGATGAAAAATAATAACATTATAATTAATAAAAATTAATTAACGATATCATAAACTTTAAAAATAATAATTAAATCTTCTAAAATTTGGTAATTAAAAGGAACCGAAACCCTAAATGATGTAGGGTGAATTAGTTTTTAATAATTACGAATGCTAGCATACTTTCACTAAACTTTCATTCGGTTACTTAGGCGGTGGATTAAGTTTCTCAGTCGAAAGAGAAAAATAAGTGAGATTCATTAAAATTGATGGTTTTATTATATTTCTATAAATCGTAAAAAGATTATTTAAAAAATGTGGAAGTAGCATTTTTCTCTCAAAATTTGTTATTCATTATTTTTTATAATATATTTTATTCACTCGCCTTTACCTTATTTTATTAATTAAAATTATATGAAATGTATGACATTTCCACTCCAAGTACCATATGTTTGTTAGTGTTGACTCTTCTACAAACTTGTCTTAGACTACCAAGCAATCGAAGAGAATATCAAGAAAGGAAGAAGAACAAAGAGAAGAGGAAAAAGGAAGTGAATCATTGTAGCAAGTTGTGATACAAATCCAATATATGATATACCCCACTTAGAATTAGTAAACCTACTTTTGTTCACTTGCAATTCCATGTTTTTTTTTTCTTGTTTAGCATTACTACCATTATTATGATTTTAAATGACTTATTATAGAAGTTAATAATCTATTATACAGTATACACTTTTTTAGTTTTTACTTGCATAGAATTTTTTCAGAAATTTCACTTTTTTATCAACAGAAAGAGCAAAACAAGTACGTGTAACCATGAGACAGACAAGGTCTCATGTGTTGCAAATTTTAGGACATTGACGAGGGAAGGAAGAGTAAATGAAGGGTTTAATTATTAGCTACGTCAGGGCTTGTTTATTTATGAAGTAATAATACAAGAGCATTTTTTTCTAAACACTTAACATTTTTTATTTCTTCTATTATACCATAGTGTGTGTGTGTATGTATATATATATTATTTTTTATTTTTTTCTTTTTAGGCGTCATTTAATATTTTAGGCATTTATATATTATTTTTCTTACTTCTAAGTTTCAATTTTCAGTTTTCAGTACCCGTCTGTTTCCTAATAAATGAAAGCCCGATTCACGCTATGCTTTGCCATGCGCCGGAAGTTTTGTTGTTGATTCTCATTTTCTTAATATTTTTATTTTTATCTATAATTATTATAATGAAACAACTCATTTTCGTATAAATTTTTCGACAATTTTATTTTTATTTTGTAATAAATAACAATCATTGACCATTCATCTCATATTTTATTTAAAATTAACCATTCCCACAATTTTGTAATAGATATTTTGGGGACATCTATGTCTCTTTGTAGGGTTTATTTAAGAGTATTTATGATGTTGTTTGATTCAACTTTGGATTGGAAACACATTCAAATCAAACATAAAAGTTAGATGTGGTTCGATTTGTACACAAAACAATTTAAACTAATTTTGAGGGTTTGGCTTGGTTGGTTTTACTAGCATATGTGTGTAATTCTTTTTTTTAAGGACATCATTCGAAGAAGAAAAGATAATAGTTTATCTTATTGTAAGAACAATACAATAATGACTTGGAATAGAATTTTACAACACTTTCATGATGGGTGCCGAATAATCTTATTGGAAGGTGGAATGTTGGCGGACAACGTGTAGAAAAGGCAAAGCTTCCTTTCCGAGCTTGTGGACTACTTGAAATAATTAGTGAAGATCGAAAAAAAAAATTATCTACATAATACTTTCTGACCATAAGTTAGTAAATATGTAAAAGAATAAAAATAGTTAATAAAAAGAAAATGAATTATTTATAAACTTTTAGATCTAAAGTTTAAGTTTTAGTGTGATCGGCCATATGCTTCTAAGTACAAGCATTTTTAAGATTCAACAACTTGTTAGATTGATTAAGGTCTACAATTATAATGATCATCTTTAATATTTTATATTTGTCAATCACAAATCTCTCTCTCTCTCTCTCTCTCTCTCTCTCTCTCTCTATATATATATATATTTTTTTAATGTTTTT
>Ga0209489_107459_pt1 | contig 16254 bp, 5 predicted proteins | sample SiratrowhiteBW_FD_187527 | JGI IMG/M metagenome (GOLD analysis project Ga0209489, IMG submission 187527) | Root nodule microbial communities of legume samples collected from California, USA - Siratro white BW (SPAdes) (version 2) | ecosystem: Host-associated > Plants > Roots > Nodule | place: USA... | reverse complement strand
TACTTAGCTGGATGAAAAAAAAAAAAAAAAAATACTATATAGCCAATAGAAATGGTGAAAATAAAAACTCAGGTAACTAAAGGAAATAATAGCAGACTACGATGCTATACAGGTGGTTGATATTGGGGAAATTTATAGAAGAAAATGCCTTACTGATGATCACAGATGAATACAGTAGCAGAACCTATACTAAGGGCATGAGGTTGCTTTGATCCAGTTATTGTTATTATGGAACATGACAGAATATTAGTATCCACTTTAGCTTATAGGTCAGTCTTATTGACAAGCACATTTTAGAATGCAATATTTTAAATTAACTATACCTCTACACATAAAATGAGATCATTCACCATTCAACAAAATTCTTATCCCTGGTGCTACAGTAAGTGTGTGATTGTGTTCCCATTTCAGCCTCCCTTTCTCACATTCAGAGAAACTAAAAATGCCTGGGAAAATTTGATGGCTCCATGTTCAACGGAGGTTGAATGGTTTTACAGACACACCTTAAGACTGTTACCTTAGAGAATTCTTAACTGAATAAATTAAAGTGTGTATGTATATACTATTCAAAGAGCTACAAACAAACTAATAAACTAATTAGAACTTACTCAAATTCATTGTCATAAATATAGAAGAAAATTAACACAAAAATGTGACAGGAAGTGCCACAGATTATTAACAGGCGATCAGAACTTGAAACGTTATCAGGTAAAAGAACTACAATTACTACACGTTTATCTTTGCAGACGGGTAACATTAACTGGCCAAAACAACAAAAGGGAATGAACTGAAATGCAACTTAAAATCCCATTTAATTTGAGGCAATGACAATTTGAGTAGTGAGGGGCAAAGTCAGCAGCACAAGCAAAGCAAGAGAGTAATTTCCTTACCCATCCTGCAAATCAACCAAAAATGAAAAACATCAGGACCCATGGCTGCTGACAAATGACAATTAGTAACAATGACACATTTTAAATTGAATCAGATGAACAACTAGATTCACAACTACAGTAACAATGACACATTTTTTCAAACCTGGTTAACAAATAACAATAAGACATAATTGCAAAGGATAAAAATTGCAAGCTGCATATCTCGGCTACAAAAAGAATAAAAAAAAATAAAAAAAAATTGGAAATTAGAAGAATGCAATAGAAGAAAACAAATGTCTTGAGATCCTGTCTTAGCATTTCTGCTGGGCCTAATTATGGAACCGTCAACAGATTTTCAGTTCTGCAAACTTGAAGTTCGACATTTCCCGAAGGATGTTTGATATTCTACATCGTATAGTGATATGATCGAAATAGTGTATATAAGGGAACAAATTTCTACGAAAAGAAGAAGAATACCATGATGTCCATGTGAAGCCAATCGGCGCCAAAGTCGAGCATGCGTTGAGCATCGGAAGCCAAATTGGCGAAGTCGGAAGAGAGCATGGAAGGAGCAATTTTGGGAGTCACAGCCATTATTGCTTCTCAGGTAAGGACGGAGCAAAATGGAAACAAAACGAGTTTCTCTTATTCCGAACGGGGTTGGTAGGTGGTGCTTAACAGCGACGCTATGCTTTGACTTTTACTTGTAGCAACCAAATTTTGACGCTCCCATTGAGTTGGATTAGGATTGTAGATGCTTCAAACCCAAAAAAAAAATAAAAAAAATAAAAAAAATAACAGAAAATAGATTAAAAAGAGTTCAGATTTAGCGTTAATTAACCACGATCTAATATGAATTTCGATTAAACTTACTTTCCTATCTTTCTCTGTTTGACTATTTTTAATGTAAATCATTTAATAATTTTTACTATAACATATTTAATATTTTTTATTATAACATGTTTAACAACTCTTATTATAAACTATTCAACAAGTTTCTGTAAGAAAATGTTTTACAATTTTATAATAACAAAAATTAAATAAAAAAAAAACAATGGAAATCGAATTCTAAAACAGTAGGTTAGGTTGGATTTTATATTAAGTTTAAATTAAATCATACTGAAAATTTGTGTATTTGGTTTGATTAATTATTTGAGATGAAATAAGTTGATACATGTAACATATAAATAGGACATCTAGAATTAGTTGTGAGACTTAGTTAATTCTGTTAATAAAAGTTAGATATAAATGGTAAATAGATTGCCATGGGAGTGTTTAGTTTTCATAATTTTATTTCAGTCTTGTGATTTTTGATAGTATGTAATATACTCTTTTTTTTTTTGAAACTTTTTTTCTCTTGGGTTCCTCTTTCTCATTCTAGTTATTGGAGTGCAATATATTTGTAGAAGTAGTAATTCTATCAGCCATTACGATTTTGTGACGTTTCAATGGCGGATGTCACTCACAACAGGAACACGAGGGTGATAAAAATATTTGGAAGAAGGAATCACAACTAGATTAAGGGTTCGGTGGTTACCAATGTCAACAGGTAACAAAAGGGTGTACCGGGTTGTCTGAGAACAACGTTAAAGAGGGGTCCTCCAACACCATATCTAATGTTTCTAAGACCAGCTTGCAAACTGGCAGGAATTTGACTACTGCATATGAATGAGTTTGCTATTTTTGTGAAGAATTTTATTTACCTGAACACAGTTTGAGTCATAAGAAGTTACAATTACATGTCTTCGGGGTAGATGAAGAGGATGATCTGATAGACACGTACTACCATATTTATAATTTTTAGTAATATTTTTACGGTTACATGTTACTATATATAAATTTTAATATCTACACTAACATTTTTTCATAAAAATGTTACTATAGATAAAATACATATAATATTGTAACATTTTTACTAAAAAAAATCAATTTTACTTACGGAATATTACATACAGATATAAATTCATATGTAAATTAATGATTACATACGGAAAATTATATACAAATATAAATCTGTCTGTAATTAAATATTATATACGGAATTTTTTTCGTATGTAAACTTAAATTAATTAAAATCTTAAAAACTTAAACTTTCTCTTGTATTTTCCCGTTCTCTTCTTGTTTTCATTTTCGTGCGTTGCTTCTTCTTTCCATTCTCGTGAGTTCTTCTTCTTCCTATTCTCGTGCAGTTCTTCTTTTTTCACACACTCTCATGTTTCCATACACTGTCACACACCGCGGACGTAACGGAGGTAATTTTCGCTCAAAATCATTAGGCGGACCGCAGAGCATTTGTTGTCACGGCACCACAGCGTCAAACGCAGGTACTTTTGTGATTTGAAACAAAAGGGTTCTATATAATCTTAAACAACAACAGATTCATCATCTTGATACCCTAATTTTTTTGTGATTCGGCATTCTTTCCATGTGTATTGTAACAATCAATTCAACTAAAGGTAGACCTAGTTATGTGTGGAATTAGTGTAAGAACTTATATTAACATTCCCCCCCTCTAAATTGTGTTTAGGGAACTAGTAGGCCTACTCGTTACCAGGTGCTGCTAGATGAGATTGGTTTCTCTCCGGATCAGCTGCAAGAACTTGTCCATTCATTATCATATGTGTAAGTGGAAAATTTGGACCTATTTTATGAGATGAAGCAATTTGAGTGCTATATTTTGAATATTGCTTTTATGTAATTGACCATTTGGCTAGTAGTTAAAGGATGGTGGTTCAGGTTGGCACAATAATGATATGTGGTTTTTGCATTTAGCTTTCTCAACCACCTTTTTTCTTTTGTGGTAGGATTTTTCTAGTTTCAGCCAAAGGTCTTATGAGCCACTTTTTAATCCATACCTTTATTAGGAAAATGTTTATTAAATAGCTTTTATCCTCAAACCCACCATTCACCTCAATTACTTTTATGCAAAGTATTGGATAACTCATCTGGACACTAATTTATGAGGGTTAGTCTGCACATGTTTCCTTATGAATTGGTTAACCAATCCTTAAATTGCATCCAGTCCTTAAATTACTTTGCATGCGTTGCATGACCCAACAATAAGCATATGCACATCACTTGTCAGATGAATAGTTTTAAATGTTTCTGTAACTTTTTTCTTACCTTATTTGTTTAAAATAGAAAATGATATTTTTGTGTAATATTTTCTTCGTAGAAATATATTAAAGCAAATCATCAAGAGAATAATATAACTTTCCTATGCCACTTTGACTATTTCCACCTGGATTTTTTGATTCAATGGAACATCTCCCTATTCATCTTGCACGTGAAGCAAGACTTGGTGGACCAGTTTAATATAGGTGGATGTATCCATTTGAAAGGTAAGAATATTGTCATTGCATTTACTTAAAATGTATTACTTATTTGACACAACACTAAACTCATCTGTCATTTATAGATTTTATAGATTCAAGGGTGATTCTAAACTATCAGTGAAAAATAAGGCTCGGGTTGAAGGATCAATTTGTGCATCTTACTTACACCGAGAGACAATTTACTTTTGTTCTCACTATTTCAAGAACTTTATGTTGTCCCCACGAATTTGTAAAAATGAAATACCTATTCGAAGTGAAAGGTGTCCTTCATCATTATCCATCTTTAACGTATCGGGTCGTCATGCAGGGAAGAAGTCAATTCATTGGTTAACCCATAAAGAGTGGAATTCCGCCTATGTTATGTGTTGATCAATTGCACCGAAGTTAAACCATACATTGAGTGAGTAGTTAAAGCAATTCATTTCATTACTTATGAAATTTATATTTTATAAAAAATTGATCTTCATTTGATTGATAAATATTCATAGTTCGTTCTTGCAATCTTAACAAATTCACGAATCAAATGCATCAACTTCTATACATCTACATTTCCCTCAATGGTTCAAGGATCAAGTATGTATCTATTAAATTTAGAAAAAAATATGTTTTGTCTTATATGTTAAATAGAATACAATTATTAATGTTTTTTACGTTTGTAGGTTAACAATGAGCCCTTAAGTGTGTCAAACACACACTTACGAGAATTATCCTATGGTACTTTCACACGTGTTAATGAGTATCACACATATTTTGTCAATGGCTATAAATTTCATACTCATGCTTGGAGCAAGGGAAAAAAAGATAAACAATGGTGTTTATGTAAAAGAGCTTATAGAAGGAGGTGAAGATGACTTTTATGGGATTATTCAACACATATATGAGTTAGAGTATAATACTTCAAGCTCTAGCAAAAAAGTGGTTGTATTTTACTATGATTGATTTGATCCATCACGTAGAGGTACAATAGTGGATCGTAAATATGGAACTGTAGACATTTGCATGGATAAAAGGTATTTACCTTTTGACCCATTCATCCTTGCAAGTAATGTAAGACAAGTATATTATGTGTCGTATCCCACATCAAGAAAGGATAAACAAGGTTGGTGTGTTGCAATCAAAACAAAACCGAGAGGTCGCATAGAAGCTCATGATATCGAAGATGATATTCCTTACCAAATTGATGAAATATCACGTGTAAATGAAGTAATTGAAGTTGAGCGTGTTTTGGGATTCCAACATTCACAAGTTGATGTTGAAGAAGTGGATGAAGAGGATGAGGAGTTTGAAGGTAATGATGTAGAAGATGACAATGAAGCGCAGGAGTTTGGAAATTATGATTTGGAAGAAGACATTGAAGGACATGGCTTTGAAGATAATGATTTTGAAGAAGATAGTGAAGAAGAAGTTGAAGATGATCATTTTGAAGAGGATAGTAGTGAAGATGGGAAACTTGAAGAAAATGATTCCCAAGAAGACAATGAACAAGGGGGATTTGATGATGATGATTGAAGTTTGTACTTTTCTTTAGGATTAGCCAAATTTGATAAATGTCATTCAAATGTTAATTTTCTTTTGTAATAGATATTGCTAAAAGTTAATGATTGTTATCGGAAACATTTCTACATTATGTTATGTGTTTTTAACTTTTTTCATGTTGTTTTCATTAATAATTGATATCTATATTTTCGTGTTCACTTTGTATGTATAGACATGTCAGCAGGAGGTTCTGACCCACCCCGACACTTGGGTCCTCATGTCAATAGGGGAAGAGGGAAATAAAGAAGAAAAGGCCACACTATGTACTGAAAATAACGGTTCCAACCCCAACTCCTACACCTATAACTTCTCCAATTGATGTTGTTGCTAACATGCCATCTCAAGCAAGACAAGTGCTCCCTCCAATCACATCTCCACCCCTATTTGTTGCATCTGCACCTTCACCATCACCTACAGTGCCGTCAACATCATCATTACCATCACCATTGCTAGAAGTATCACCATTATCAACAACACCTTCACCATTATCAGGGCATTCTAGAGGTCATGGAGATGATGCACAATCACACATTGAGGTTGGTACCCTATGCAATGCTGCTCTTCTTATGATTTCACCAAATGGCCAAGGGTAAGACTTGAAATAAAAATTTGTTTTCATTATATGTTGTATGAGTTTATTGTGTACTAATATTTGTATAACTTTTTTCTATTAAGGTTTTATCCTTGTAGGATTGTGTCACATGCCATCACAGAGACCATTCAACAACAATATTGTGAGTCGTGGCCTACATGGGGTTCAATACCTGATGACATAAAAGAGCTTTTCTTTCAACGTTTTAAAGTAAGTTTTCTCATATTTAGTATTGTAGTATCCAAATTGTACATATTGTAGTATTGTAGTATACACTTATTATTAAAAAATTTCACTGCACAAGCACTTCTCTCTTGTAGCCTCCCTTGCATGATGTCTCTGCTGCCATTTCATATTTTTTAGTATTGCTTCGTGATTTGTTTGTTATAGTTTTCCTTTCTAATGGCTTTGTTAGCATACTTGCACCATCTTAGAATATATTACCATACCTGCGTGTTATAATTTGAATGAGAGATTTTTTATTTATGGCATTATTTGTTCCTTGGCACGTGTCTATTCAACTGTGTTTACATAGATGAAAGTTACTTGGAGACCTGAACATGAGCAAATGATAAAAAAAAAAAAAAAAAAAAAATCTCATACCAAAGCCTCACATAGACTATCAGAAATGTTTATGATTGCACGAAAAAATGAAAAGAAGCCAGCTTGGATGTTTGATGCGGTGTGGGACTCATTGTTATCAAAGTTGAATTCTGTTACCTATCAAGCAAAGTGTTCACAAGCCCAAGAAAATTTAAAGTCTGAAACAGGTGGCAGTTTACACACCGGTGGCTCCATTAGTAAATATGAGCATGCAATTCGCATGGTAAGTATACTAAACATCAATACTTTTTATTATTTTTTATAAATCCTGTGTTAATCATGTGCGTTGTAGGAGAAAAAAATGGGTCGACCACCACGTATTGATGAAGTTTTTAAGCAAACTCATATACGAAAAGATAGTGGTGAATTTGTGGATGAATGATCTAAGAGAACACATGTAAGTCTATTATCTTTATGTTATTTATTTTTATTCTAATATTAATTGCATATATGATTTAATTTATATTTTTGAATAACAGGAGGATTTTGAGAAAAAATATGCTGAAGCTAAATTAGATGTTTCATCCTATGGTAGAGGATCACAATCATCCCCTACAGAGGAAGAGAGAATAAGGACTGAAAGTTAGATTAGTGCTGCAGGAGGAAAGAAAAAAGGTCGCATCTACAGGATGGGCCAGGTCACCTACACTTTGAACTATGCAGATAAACTCACATTTCCCAGTCCTTCAAGTGTCTCTTCTGATTCACAAGAAATTATCCAACTAAAACAACAAGTTCAATCTCTTGTTAAATTCGTCTAGACATTACTTTCACCTGATGCACGGACCACATTTCAACAAGAACAACAACACCAATCAAAACAACATCAACAAGGATCACAACAAAACCAAGACCAAGATCAAGATCAAGATCATCATCACTACTCTACTTATTAGCCACTTGGTTTTCATTTTAAATTGTTGCAAAATGTTAGTATTAGACCTAAATTACTTTCTTAGAATTTTTATTTCCATTACATCTTTATGTTTTAGACAGTTATAATGTACCATGTGTTGTACCTTTTGCATTATATGTCTAACTCTTTATTTGGATGATAAATGTTTGAACTTAATTATTATATTTTAGCACTTTATTTAGCTTTTGATTTTGAATGTTAATATGTTGTTAGAACTTTATTTTGAACCATAATTTTAAATTATATACAGGTACATACAAATTTATATTATTAGCTAAATATTTTTTTAATAACATTTAATTATATTTGAAATAGAATTACATACGGAAATATCCGTATGTAAGTTACATACGGAATTTTCCGTATGTAAGTTATATATGTCACTTTTACATACAAATTTTTTCTGTATATAATCCGTCAGAAATGTCAATTTACAAACGAATTTTAAGTATTACATATGGATTTTATCTGTATGTAATATGCATTTTTTTTGTAGTGTTTATAAATAAACATTACTATAAATTAATAATAAATTATTATACAATATTACTTTTATACACTTGTTACAAAAAGTAATTTTAAAAAGTTTAATTTTAAAATATTTAGATTAACCAAAAACGTGATACAAAATAAACTAAAAAGTTCAAATTCTCCTTTAATCGCGGGAAATAAATTCACTCTCACACTTCTCACTACAAGAAAAAAGTTATTTAGAGACCAATTTTTAGCTACCAAATGAAATGGTTGCTAATTGTGATCAAAATAGTTACCAAATTAAAATTTGATTGTTAAATAACTACAAAATATAAATTTAGTGACCAATTAAGTTAGGATAATTGGTATATAACTAGCTACCAAGGTTTAAGTAACCTGCACCATTAGATTCTAAATTAGTCTCTAACTTAATTAGATACGAATTTAGAATCTAATAGTGTAGGTCACTAAAACCTTGGTAGCTAATTTAGATACCAATTATCTTGACTTAATTGATCACTAAATTCAATCATTATTTCTATTTTGTAGTTATTTAACAACCAAAATCTAATTTGGTAGCTATTTTGGTCATAATTGGCAACCATTTCATTTGGTAGCTAAAAATTGGTCTCTAAATAACTTTTTTCTTGTAGTGTCTTCACTTTCACCTTCCACCTTCTACTTTCTTTCACAACATTTATCTTCTTTCTTCTCACTGATTCCTTTCGTTTCTCTGTACCAGTTTGTTGAAGTGTTTCGAGTATTGGCGCGTGTGAGCTTTCTCTGAATCCTGTAACACTCTGCACCACATCAACGAATTCTGAGTTTCGATCTCAGGTAAATTTTTGTAAACCCTAGTTACCTAACTGCATAAACCCTAGTGTTTAGATTTCCTTGTGGTTTAGTTTGTAAAGGTTTTGTATGCTTAATAGGCTTCACTTTTGACATTAGAATTGCTCTCCGTAAAAAATGGTCGTTGGTTGACTCTATTGAATAGTTCGTATTTATCCCTCTTCGGGAATTATTCCTCGTATTTTTTATATTGCATTTATAGCACAGAAACCTCTGTATTTCTTTATGTCCACCCTCTAAGTCTAAACATAGGGTTTGTTGATTGAGTTATTAGAAGTTTCACTATAATGCTTTTGTCTCAAGAGTAAGGAATCTTATTTGTTGTTAAACATAATTTTAGGCTGAGTTGAACGTGTGAAGGTCTATGTGGTCAGACATATTTGAATGCTTCCAGTAAGCTTGGGAATTAATTCTTTCTTTATAATTGTTTGTTCTCTTTACAACTTCTTTATCATAGTTATTCTGTGTGATTTGAGTATCTTTTCAGCCATTGGTTCTTTATCTATTGTTAAATTTTTATCTATTTCAACATTTGAATTCAATATATCCTTTGCTTTAATTCCTTCAGATAGATAGATGGTTCTTATTTAATATTTATTTTATTGGTTGAATTGTTGTTGTGGATTTTAAATATTGAGTCATCTTGTTGCTAATTTTCATTTTTGATTTGATTTGATTTTGTTTGCACAACTTGCAGATTTTAATGTGACCAATGCGGTTTGCTTTCCTAGGATTACTTTGCTATGTCTTAGTATTGTATGATGCAGGGTGTCTGGTTCTTATTTAGTAATATGTTTTCTAGTGCCTGCACTCTAGCTTTATGATAACATGTTTTGTTCTTATTTTCTTGGCTTGCTTCTGGTGATATTGTTATTTTCATCTTCTTGTGCTTAATTTTTATCTTTGTTATGTAATTGGCTTTGGAAATTAATGGGAATTACTACTGGCCAAACTTGAGTCTTTGATAAGTTCAATTAAGATGCAAGCTTTGGTCAGGCAAGCTTTGGTCAATGAGACTTTGCAACAACATGAAGCTGCAAAAAGAACTGTTGAGTTTCTGAGAGCTGATGCTGCAAAAGCTTTGCATGGATACAACTCTATTGCTTTGGAATTACTAATCTAGAACAGTGGTGGATTCACTTGAGACACTAGTCAGTAAAGTTGAGTTTGGCCTCATTAGTAACAAACACAACCATTCTCTAAATGTTGCAGATGATGGGAACAAGGAGTCAAAAGCTGAGATATTAAAAAGGGTTGAGGATTCTAATCCAACTGAAGTAGAATTTTTTTCTTCTTTGGTCTGCTATAGAGACTGCTGAGACCAAGTACCAGGAAGAACATACTCAATGTTCAGTGAAGCTCAAAAAAGCCTATGAGTTGATTGAGCACATTAAATCAAAATCAAGCCAGAGGGTATCCTAGCTAGAGGTAGAATTGAAAAGAAAGAATGTTGATATTGAACATTTGAAAGCTAACCTATTGGATAAGGAAACTGAGTTGTAGGGTATTGTGGAGGAGAATAAGAAGTTGAATTTGCAGCTTCAAAAGAACATTTCATCCCGAAGAGAACTTGAACTTAAAAAGGAGCTCCAAAAACTAGATGAATGTGTGGCTAAGTTAAAGGGTGATCTGATGGATAAGGAAACAACATTGCAAAACATATCTGAAGAGAATGAAATGCTGAAGTTTAAATATTGAGTCATCTTGTTGCTAATTTTAAATATTTTTTACTATATATATTTTCTCCTATTTCTTTTTATGAGTAAAAGTGTTACTAATAAAGAATTTTGCATTTTTTATTAGGTATTTTGTTTTTATCTCCAAGACAGCACAATCATGGACAAGAATTGTATGGTAGCACCTAGATCATCTACTAGGTATATCTGATTTATTTTTCTTTATTTCTATAGATGAGTCACTAGTTATTTATTGTAAATTACTGTTCTTATACAGTTGTGTGCCATAATTTAAAAGTCATGCATCCTAACAATTTTGTTTATTTTCTTTTCAAATGTTGTTTTCATGTTTAGCCTTACCTTTCAATTTGTAATATGTTTTACTGCTATTTTATATTCGATATTATATGGATAGTGGTGAGAAAGAAAAATCACCTTTGTTGGACAAGAATTATAAAGTGTCATTTCCAAGCAATTCTATGGCTGAAATCCTTGATGAGTTGGAAGAAGTTACATCAAGACTTAGTCAAGCTCCACTCTACGACATTGGTTTATATATATATATATATATATATATATATATATATATATGTGTGTGTGTGTGTGTGTGTGTGTGTGTGTGTGTGTGTGTGTGTAATATGTTATTGTATATGTTTTATAGACAATCTACTAATTTTATACTTAACAGGTTCTACTAGTAAAAGAAAAAGAGGTCCTAATAAATGTCTTAAGACTCATGGCCTGAAGTATGAGGAGTGTTTGCCAATTAAACTTAATGCTCTTGGCCAACCTATTGGTACTTATCGAGCTACACTAAGTAATTATTTGGGAAAATTAGCTAGGAATGCACACCTAACTCCTCTAACTTTCACTACTTAGAAAGGACTCAAAGATCATTGGGATGATATGTGGAAAAAAGTTTTGGTATTTCACTTCACTAACCTTTATCTTCAATTATATAATATTTAAAACTAACTTTTATCTTCAATTATATATAATATTTAAATTCAAATATTTATTAATTGATGATGATATGCAGTCAAAATTTGATATTGAAGAACGTGCCAACAAATGGGTTTTAGGAAGCATATGCTCAAGTTAGAGGAACCATAAATGTCGATTAAAGGCAAAACATTTTTTTCCAAATATGTCATATGATTACCACTTAAAAAATAGCCCCTTGACCGTTCCTCTTGAGCGGTGAAAAATTCTTATAAAATTTTGGAAATCTGACATAGCTAAGGTCACTCCATTATCTAGATTTTATCACATGATTATTTGTACTTATACTTTGGTTGGTTTTTATTTTACTCTTTTCACCTTATTATAAAGGTTCGTAGTGAGAAGAACAAGATAAGTAGAGCAAAATTTACTATTGTACATATAACAGAAACTAAAACCTTTGCTGAGATACGATATAAAGAGGAGAACAATTGCATAACAATTAATGGTTTTATTTATACTGATTTTTTTTCTTTCTTTTACATGATAGGCAATGAAGAATACTGATGGAAGAGAGCCATCTCATACAAAAATGTTCGTAATGACACATAAGCCTAAAAATGAGGAAACCAAAGAAATTATTGTATGATAATCTAAATCATTATCTCTTTTATAATGATTTTGTTTTATAATATTTTTTTAATTATTCTCTTGTCGTTTTCATTCATTTTTCAGTCAATGCTTGAGGATGAAATTGCTTCTCATTCAGAAGAACTAGACAAACATTCAACTCCAGATGATATATTTTCCCAAGTCGTTGGAAAAGATAAACATGACTATGTGCGCACATACGGAAAAGGGGTTGTACCTTTAGACTTATGGGGATCTAAATCTCAAGTTGAGATGCAAAAATTAATTGATGAAGTTCAAAGAAATGCTCAAGTTGAACTTCAAAGCATAAAAGAAAGAATGCAAGAGGAAATGGAAGCCATACTAAAAGAGCAAGTGGAAGCCATGAGAGTTGAACTTTTAAACAACTTCAAGTTTGCTTTTACTCCATTGCGCGGTTATTCAGAAGTAATGGTTCCAGACTTAGAAATCATCCAAGATGTAAAAGAAGAAATTGTTGTTGGGGTATATTCTATAATTTTACATTAAACTTATTATTGAATTAGGTATTACAAATTACATGTTTTTTTTTTCTACTTTGATGTAGAAGCAAAGTCATACCACCTCCACGAACGAGAAGGAGGAGAAAACTAACACTAAGCTAACTAAGAGGTAAACTCATGTAACATATTTTATTTTATATTATTTAGTAACTAATTTTGTTAATCTTATTTTGGAACATATTCTACTACTTTTTTTTTATCTAGGAAATCAGAAGATCGCAAATATCCATCCACTGCCTTTGAACTATTCTTGTAAATCCTTGTTCTTTGAAGTATGTTCCAACTTTTGTTCTTTTGGTTTATTGGCTATAATGATCATTATTACAGGCAACGATTTGAAAACAATGGTAAAGAAGTAAAGGTTGATTCAGAAAATTTTGAAAGAGTAAGTGAAATTCAATAAATTGATAAATTTTAATTATTTCAACCCATTTATTAATTAACATTTTTTTAAAATAGGTTTAAAAAAAGGTTGTTAAAGCATGGAAGTCTTTGACTAATGAAGTAAATCAAAACCTTTTTTATTTTTAAGTAATTTAATATTAGTTAAGTCTCTTATTTATGATATTTGAATCAGGAAAAAGAGCCTTATTTCAAAACAACGGCCAAACTCAGAGGAAAACTACTTGTCAATACATTGAATAAAAGGTTATTGATGTAATCTGTTATCACATTATAGTTTTTATTGATAAGAATTATTTGTTTTTTGGTTTATTCTATATAGGTAATTTGTTTCCTTTCTTTTTTATTGTTATTTTAATTACTTATTAATGAACTCCATCTAACACAAGTAGAGAAGCTAGTATTTTTCAAGGGAAACAAATGAAAAAAAAAAGAGAACGTAAACCCAAAGTTCATTTTGATGGGACTAACTTGAGTCAATTGTAGGACGAGAAATCTCACAAGAAACAAACAAGAAGTGTAAGTTTTTCCAATCTATCAAAGTTGAACAATTTCTAATTTCAATTATATTTAAGGGTTCAAAGAGATCATTAGTGCTTGCTAGTAGGTTATGGTCAACACTTTGTTTATATAACCTTATACCATACACATAAGCTAGTTCTATGCCTATTATACTCCACCAATGTATTTTTTTCTTTTCATTGATTTTTATTCAGTTTCTCTGATATTTTCCACTGTTTTTTATTTGTTCAAAGAAACAGTTGCGAGCATCCTAAGTTTTTATTTATATGGTGCCTTCTAAGTTTGTTGATTTTGAAAGTATGCCTAATTTGTAGTTGAAGATGCTTTTCCTTCAACGGAAAAATGTACACATGTATGACAGTACTCTGCATCTCCTTAGTATTACAAAAATGTGTTTAAATTATAAGGCTTAAAGAGTATATTAGGAGACTAGTGTCCAATGTCACCACTAAAATTAGTTTTTAATTTAGGTATAAAAAATTAAAATCATCCAATATATTCCTTTAATCATAACCTTTCATATCTTTTTTCTTCTTCAAAGTTTTAAAACCTCATATGTGGAAAGGGGAGGGGATGATTAGATGACAAGTGGCTGATATGGCCAATCTTATGATCATTGAAATAACACAACTTTATACTCTGCTTCATGTCCGCGGATTCGGTGCTAAAGCATCTTTTTCAATTAAAATACGTCAATGTCTCATTGGTAACTTTTTTTTGTTTAATAGTGGTTGTCTAGAATTTGTCTTGTATTTTAAGGTAGTTACTAAAACTGGAATTTAATTGATTTTAGTGTTGAGTTTCAAAATGTTTGATTTTGATCTTTGAAGTTAAAATAATGCAAACTAGGTTCCCATGTACTGTATTTGCATGAATTTAGTTTTTGGATTTTTTAAATTAGATTTGGAGGTGTATTACTATTGTGCGATTTTAATTTACATGCCAATTTTTTGGTTAAGTATTTGATATAGAAGTTTGCAATCTTAATCTTTTGCATTCTGATGTTTGAGTGTGTGTGTGTTTTGCGATCTGAAAAGGTAAATGATGAGTTGATTTTGGATGGAAATGATAAAGAGCTTGTTTCCTTATCTTGTGCTTTCATTAATCAAGTATGTTTATGTTATTTTTTCCAAACCCTTCTCTAATTTACTCTTGTTTAGACTTTAATTGTGTTTTGCATTTGTTTGCTTTGCTATAGCAATGTCATGTTAAAAACAAGGATATTTGGAAGTCCGTTGATGGTACTTACGACAGTGAGAAGGGAACAACTATGAACACAAAATTGAGATTTTATTCAATTTCTTTGTTTCTCAATTATTATTATTATTATGAAAATTAGCTTGTTTGGGATTATTCTGTACTTGTTATCTACTAATTAATTATATTACTTTGCATTCAGGACAATGCTCCAACCAAAAAAAGCAAGACTTCAACTAGAGAGCTACATATCAACTAGAGAGATACATATAAACTTGAGTTTCGACATTTTAGGATGTTAACTACAACACCAAAGTGTATTTTGTTTTTGTTTTGTGTTTTGACAATAAGTTCTCATATTTTTATGCACAATGATTTGTTTAATTTGTCCACTTTTTTATTTAAAGTGCAAGCTGAAGCTGAATTATGACATGTAAAGATTAATTTGGACTTCAAATAAAGTGAAGTATTTGATAATTCAATATCATAATTAGAAGCATTTAGTGACATTTTTATAATATTGCTTTTACTAAAACAGTGTAACTAAATACTTTTAGTAATAAATTTAAAATGTCATTTATTTATTAAAAAAAGTTATTAAAACCTTTTAGTAACATTTTTATGGTGTTACTTTTTTATTGAAAAACATTACTAAAAGATTTTAGTATCATTTTTAAAATGTTAATTTTTTTATTAAATAAATGTTATAAAAAATATTTAGTGACATTTTTATAAGTGTTTCTAATAACAAGTGAAACGTTACTAAAAGTTTTTAGTGACATTTTCATGGTGTTACTTTTTTATTAAAAAATATTAATAAAAGATTTTAGTGACATTTTTAAAATGTTATTTTTTATTAAATAAATGTTACAAAAAATATTTAGTGACATTTTTATAAATGTTTCTAATGACAAGTGAAAATGTTACTAAAAGTTTTTAGTCATAGGGAATACCTTACTTTTGATAAAATGTTACAAAATCATATTACTAACATTTTGTTTGATTTAGTAACATTTTTCTTATGTTACTAATTATTAAATATGTAGTAGTGAAGGTTGATGATGCCAGTACCATACCAGAACTTGCAGGACCGTAAATATCAGTTAACACATTAACTAGATTTGCATGTTTTAGCACTATTAGAATTATGGGTTACCAAAAAA
>Ga0209489_107456_pt1 | contig 16258 bp, 8 predicted proteins | sample SiratrowhiteBW_FD_187527 | JGI IMG/M metagenome (GOLD analysis project Ga0209489, IMG submission 187527) | Root nodule microbial communities of legume samples collected from California, USA - Siratro white BW (SPAdes) (version 2) | ecosystem: Host-associated > Plants > Roots > Nodule | place: USA... | reverse complement strand
TTTTTTTTTTTTTTTTTTTTTTTTTTCAAAAAATAAGAAAAGAAAAAATTTGAGTTTGATCCAATATTTTATTAAATATTTTTACAATTCTTATAAATACATTATTATATTTTATTTTTTCAATAAATTAAAAGAACTTAATATTATAATTTCTAAATAATTTTAAATACTTATAAAATCGTACGTGTGCATTTAATATTTAATTTTATTATTTAAAATGTTTTTATATGATAAAGAATACTTCATAATAATTTTTTTAAATATCAAAATACTATATTTATGTCATATTTAATATAAAATTTTAAAAATATTAAATGTTTGAGTATTTGTATGATTATAGGAATAATTCTTTTATACAATAATTTCTCAACAAAATAAAAAAATATTTTTATTCAAAAATTCATGAAATAATTTTGTCTCATGAATAAATAGTTTGTACTATTTTCATTTGTAAGAATATTAAATATAGTAGATTAAAAATTTTTCAATTTTGAGTTAAGAAAATATAAAATTTAAAAAAATCAAAAAATAAACACTAAAAAATATTAACATACTAACAAGTAATTTTTTTATCCCGAAGTGACATTAATTTTTTATCGTGGATGAAAATAGTAGGAATAAGGTTAATCTTTTCCAAATTCAAAATAATAATAAAATATTTCTTTGTTTTTAACTTCTATTTTTGTTTCTTTTTTGTTTTTGTTTTTGGGAAAACTAAGCATTTTATGAAATCACAATCGCTTTGCTAAATATTTCTTTGTTTTTAACTTCTATTTTTGTTTTTTTTTTGTTTTTGTTTTTGAGAAAACTAAGCATTCTATGAAACCACAATCGCTTGACTCATTTAATTAAATGTATTGTCTTAGGATTGACCTTGTAGGATGTTAACACCTTTCTTACAGGTAACCAATTCTTGAACCTTAAACCCAAACCATTTTCTTATCTTAAGTTTTTTCATAGTTTTGCATAATAAACTATTATGGTGACTTCCTCTCTATCTTTTTTTCAATTTTTTTTTATTCGTCATATCGAGACTCTGGTTCAACAAATGGCAACTCCACTAGGGACATTTTTAGAGAGTTAGACCTAGTTAATTAAACTAGTGTGGTTCTCTGGTTGTTTATCCTTTTCCTTTCTATATATATATATATATATATATATATATGTTTCTTTACTTTCATGTTCTTATTTGGAATATTAATTCCTAAGGTAGAAGACATCTGCCTGGAAAATTTTCTAATTGTTTTATAGGTAGGGGATTGTGTATGCATCTTTCTTCCTTCACACATACTATTTTTGTTATTGTATATCATGAGTGGGGCTCTATGTTCGGGTCTGAGAAAGCTTAGAGTTAGAAGATGTTGTGTAGTAGTGTCAACGGGGATGTACTTTCTTTTTTGGTTATTGTGAGAACCCCAACTAGAATTTGTTCTCTTCATCTATCTATATGTCCACATCAAGTTAACTTCCAGTTGTTACGGGTAATACATCTTTAGGAATTAGGAGTTAACCTATATATATGTGAGTGTGCATTTATTGCCATAAACCTTTAAGCGTTGCTACACTGAACCTCGTTTAGGATACTAAGGGAGATGATTGCACGACTCTACCTTTCATTGTTTTCATTTTTTTGAATAAAATGTGTTGTAAAGTAAAAAAAAGGAGATTATGTTGCAAAGCATGCATTGCATACTTTGTACTCATGTCATAATTGGAGAGGGAGGATACGAGGAAAGTTAATTTGTGTCTTTCCTTACCAATGAACTGCATGCATTTTGTTCTTTTCTTACCTGGTCGTATTTTATTTTAGGCAATAAATTATGAAATTGTGTGTGTAACTTGATGGAAGTTAACATGGGGCTTGGAATTGAAAGAGAGTCCTAGTTGTGGTCTTAGCTACTTGTGAGCTTATTTGGCTTAAACATTTACTTAAAGAATTATAATTTGGAGAGGCAAATGACACTTATATATGATAATCAGACTGCTCTTTATATTAGCTCAAATTCAGTCTTTCAAGAAAAAACCAAACATATTGAGATTGATTACCATTTCATTCGAGAGAAAATTAGATCTGGAAACTTCAAGACTAAATTTGTTAATTCGAATTATCAATATTTTTACTAAATCTTTACCGGGACTTAGAATTGATTATATTTGTAACAAGTTTGGTGCATATGAGCTTGAGAAGGAGTGTTGAATATAATGGGTTTAGCCTATATTTATATTAGTCTGTTATTATTTTTATCTATAAATAAACAATCTTATGTGTGTATTTTACATCAGAGAGATTAATTCATAATTATTTTCTTCTTTATTTTAACAACTTTCCATCTCTACAACAAGATCAAGTGAGTAAGGATATGAAAAAACAATAAACATAGTAAGAGAGAGTAGTTTTGATCCATGGTTAACCATAACAAAAGTTAACAACGACAAATTTATTTGTTTTTCACCTGACAAAGCATATCAATACCTTACTCTATTACCACAACCATGCACAAAAATGATTGAGGTACCACTAACCACCTAGTACCAACTTTCCCTATGTTACACAGGATCAGACCAAGAGATAATTATGCTTTTATGATTCACAGTCCAAAACCCTTTAGCACTTCATTTTATTCTTAAAATCCAATACAGTACATAATATTGCTAACTGATAAGATTAACCATCTAATAGTTGCCATTGCACACCTGATCAACATGCATTGCACACCTGTTACATTAATTTCTCTTTGTTCCTTATAATCCTTAACCACCAGCTTTCCTATTTGCGATCCATGTTACTACGTTCATAAACATTATGCTTTACTGCTCACTTTCACTTTGAGGTATTCTTCATACTACAAATCACCCAAGTCTACAATATCATAGAATACTCTTTAAGCATATTTTAAGACATAAGCACGATCTGAATATGATAGCTTAACTCTTTAGATTTTATGTTTCATACATTTGGGCCATGCACCTGTTTCGTTGCCATGTATCTTTCTGTTTCTAAATATAGTCCTATTTTATGATTTCATACTTCCGAAATTATTACCAACCACACCCCTTCTATATAATATTTTGTTTTGTACTTAAATTCTGCACGTAGAAACCCTATTTCATATTTCCAAAATTATTACTAACTATATCTATTTTGTTTCGTACTTAAATCCTCACATAGAAGTACTGAAAGCCGGTTATAAATTGGTTATAATGTACGGAATTTACACTGGCCCAATTATAAAAACAAAATATAGGTTACATAACAGGCAATTGCTTCCTGCAACCTCACATTTACTTATTGCACCTCATCAAAATATCATAATGCCTAAGATACCCTTATCAGAATATTTAAAAGGAGAGTGGTACCTTGGGTGTTATTAAGTGGTGTGGACATTCTTCGGCAACCATGGTAGTGGATACTGGAAAGAAAGCTTCTCCGACAGCGTCATCGTGAGTAAGAGGTAAGTGGCTTTTGTTTTCGTATTACTTAGAGAGTGTAAAGTGGGTATAAGGTTGTTGTAATATTCGTATCTTGAAAATGAGTTTCGGAAAACGAATTCCATAATGGGTTGTGGGGTGTATGAAATGCCTTATGGAAACATTTTCCATAAAAGCTTTTTGTAATATGAAAAATGTTTTCCAAAAGAGGGGATGTGAGAACTGAACTTTGTATTATGGAAAACATTTTCCGTAAGAGATTTTTGCATTATGAAAAACATTTTGTGTAAAAGTTTTTTGTGTTATGGAAAGTGTTTTTGGTAAAAGGTTTTTGTATTATGGAAAACGTTTTCCATAATACAAAACCCTCTTATAGAAAACATTTTTCATAATACAAAAACCTCTTACCAAAAATGTTTTTCATAATACAAAACTCTCTTACAAAAAATATTTTTCATAATACAAAAACTTCTTACAGAAAACACTTTTCATAATACAAAAACCTTTTACGGAAAATATTTTCCATAATACAAAATTATCTTACGAAAAATGTTTTTCATATGAAAAATATTTTTCATAATACAAAAGCTTCTTACAGAAAATTTTTCATAATACAAAAACCTGAAAAACATTTTCCATAAAACAAAATCTCTTACGGAAAACATTTTCCGTAAGAGATTTCACACCCCCACAACTCAATCTCTTTCGGAAAAACGTTTTCTGGAATACCCTAACTTTTTTGTCTTCACTAACAAGGCTATAAATATCCATTCACATGATAGATACAGGAAGCAAATGTGGGTACAAGAAACAATTGCCTACATAACAACGCACAACGAACCCAACTCAATTTTATTTAATGTATGACTTAAACAAGTCTGATTTAGTAATTGAAAGTATACATCAAATATGTGTAACTTACATCTCTTATGTAAATCAGGAACACACATTGTGCTGTATAAGTTATACTGTTCCATATTTATTTGATATTAATTTCAGTTACGTATAAGCCACCTACAGAGTTGGTGTTCCATGCTCCATGTTCATCATGAGTCCATCAATACCCTATTTCCCATCTTATTAAGCTCTTAATATGCTAATTTATAATTTAAATGCAAAATCTGAAGCAACACTAAAAAAAAGGAGAGCTCAGATGAACATTTATTTCATCTACATGTTTGAGATGAAATACTGATTGACCCTTCAATATGCCTTTATCATCACAGCTCCCAGAGATTGTTAGGGATGTATAATTGAAAATTTATAAAAGAGATGAAGTTTCATTTCTTATATTTATTATTCAAAAAGATATACATTGATAATTACAAACATAAGTATAATCCTCTCAATAATGACTTTTACAGTAAAATAAACTATTGTCTATTAATTTATTTATTTTTGTTCATGATATAAAATTAAAACTCCAGAAGTTGTTAATCCAAATAAAAATAAGTTACAACTTTTTCTTTTTTAAAAAAAGACTTAGAAACCAGATTTTACCCAAAATAAAGATACATCAATTTTAAACGTATCACATTTCTCCCATTTAACAATACTAAGATAAAGAAAGACAAAGGAAAATAAAAAATAAAAAAATGGGAACTCAGATGTAGTTTTTCATCCCATGGAAGTTATGAAGATGTGATTGACCCATCAACCACTTACAAATATCATCACAGCTCCCATAGAAATGCACCAGCCGGGAATCGAACCCGGGTCTATACCGTGGCAGGGTACTATTCTACCACTAGACCACTGGTGCTTGATGAACACAGTTAACGAATTTAACTAAAATACTAAGCACAAAAATTATTGTATAAATTATAATTACTAACAGAAAATGAAAAACGTAATTAAAAGTAAATAAACAATCTGAATTATGTAACATATATATCTGCATAAATAATCCAAATTAAAACCAAAACTGTTGTGTGTAGCCTAAAATATATCTATAATGTCAATAATGTATAAAAAATGGAAGAAAAAATCTATCATGTATACCTTAATGTTAGTTTAATAAAATTATTAATAAACCAATTACAAATATTTCAAACAGAAAATAAAAGTGTTAATATCTTCCTCTTTGATATCCAGATATTTTACATTTTTACGTAATACATTGTACATTATAAAAACTTTTCTACTTATTAAATCTTTATCTTTCAATTCAATTTGATTTCAATTTTTCACTTGATATGTAGTTGCTTCAAGTAATATAATTCTTTCATAATTTTACATAAAAACGTAAGCCATATAAAAGAGTAAACCAAAACATTCTTCAATATTGACAAAATCATTGAGTATATATAATAAATTTAGGGGCATATTATATATAATCTTTAAAGCTTTTACACTTATTTTTAACTAAACATATATATGTTAAATATAGGACGAGTTTCACTAATTAGGTGTTAGTTGGTAGACTTTAACGACAGAATTATTACTTTTTAACTATTTATTTTTTTCTAATAATATAATTAACGAAAACAGAACCTCTTGCAGATATAAAATTGCTAGGTAAAATGAAACTACATTAATATAATTTTTAAAGATTACGTGAACACTAAATGCTATTAAAGTAAATGTTTATGTTTGATTATGCTTTGAGATGGGATTAATGTTTAAACTATGGTTCAACTAAAGTTGTCAAAAAGTCTAATTCAAATAACACGAGAGATCAAGTCGAATTGATGATTTAAAATTTCTAGGATTAATTTGACGTTATCAAACCTTATAGAGTGAATCCATAAATTTATGATCTCAACACATGAATATGTAGCTTGATATTTTCTTTTTCATTACAAATTAATATTTACCACCGTCATATCTTTCGAGAAAGTGTAAAGCACAAGCAAACAAACATGTTGTTGAATTGAATCCTTTGTTTTTGAATGAACCCTTGTTTAACAAGTCAAGTATATGTATACGTAATCTTCTAAAACATACCAAGTCAAAAAGCTCACAGAATTTTGAATTGGTCTCACCATTAACGCGCTTTCTTCCGGCAACCTTTTCAACTTTACCAACCTTTTCAAAAAATTGCATGATATGTTATCAATGATATTAGGGTTAAGTACGTGGAACACACAATGGACCCCACATATCCAACATAATGAAACGTTTCCGCCACGTGGAACTTCAACCTAGTTTGCTTCGAATAATTATAGTCCACAAGATTTTTGCTTCTATACAAAATCTTTTAACCACGAAAAAACTGCAATAAAATACATCACATTTAACACGCGCTTTGATGAACGTAATGAAGAAGGAGGGAAGAAAACTTTCAAAAAATTAAATGGATAATCTTTCACACAATATATGTAATTGAATAGGCCATTTGACCGTTGTACAAATAATAATTATAATAAATAAAAAAATGTAAATTAATTTCTAAACAATGTTAGGGTGGTTCCACCAAAATGGGACACCAACGACAACTTCCTTGTTCTTGTCGCCGACCTTGATTCGATCACCGCAGCCCTTTCTGGTCACCGCCAGTTTCACGGTGGGCTTCACACATTTCTCCTCCGCTGGCGGCGGCGGAGGAGCCACTCTGACGGCGAAGTGAATGACCCCGTTTCTCTTCCCTTCCCAGTCCCTCAACCCGTAACTGAACTCCTGCAACTGATTTTCCGGGACGGCGGCGTCGCCGAGGAAGTCGGAGGCAGCGATTCTGGCCACCCCAAGTGGGCGAAAGCCCTTGAATCTGGTGCATTGGACCTCGAATGTGATCGATCTTGCATGCATGGGCACGTCCAAGAGGAGCTTCTCGTTCCACGAGAGGAAGTTGGTGCCGTCGTCTTTGGCCGTTCTGGTGGTGCAGCAGTTCAAGGACTCCGCCCGAACGACGACGTATGCGTCCTCCGTTACGCGCACGTTTTCACCGGAGATAACGGTGATTTCTAGCGTACGTGATTTCACTCCCATGTTAAGGTTTGAACTTAGGTGAAAGATGATGAAAAAGAACGAAGTAATGTTTGTGAAAAATGTGTTTGTTTTGTTGTTGGGTTTTTTGTGAGGTGGTTAATTATATATAGAAATGGTTTGCGTTATGGGAACGTAGATAGAAGAGCGAAATTGGTTTGTGGTTTCAGTGTTTAAAACTTGGGGTTTTTGACTTTTGACTTTTGACTTTGACCTTCTTCTTTTCTCCAAAGCCGTGTTTGGTTTATATTTTTTGAGAAGCAGTTGTTTAATGACGCGGACGCATATTAAATGCTGTACCCGCGAAGGTGGTAGGAAATAAGAGATGAAGAAAGAAGGTAAAAAAAAAAAAAATCAAAGAACTTAAATAAAACCCTTACCATTTTGAGTTCTCATGTCCAAGATAATTGAACCTGAAACATCATGAAGTTGTTATGGTTTTCATATTGAACATAAATAGTTTAAGATGGTTTTAACACGTGATTTATTATTTATTTTTATTAGACTTAATTAATAGTTTAGGGTTTAACATTGACATTTTTTAGATAGACTTATATTTCGTTTTTTTTTTCATCTAAATGTTGTTCCTCGTGAGAAAAATTGCCATTAGAAAAGCATGATTTTCTTTTATGACAATAAAATAATATTTTTATTTTATTATTTTTAAATATTAGATTGAAATACTTTAAACTTCAAAATAATAAATAAATAAAAACACGTTTCTTCTAAAGATGTACCAATTAGAAAAAGCATAAAAAAATTATATTAAAAAAATATCTATACCGTTATATAAAAGAAAACAAAATAAAATGCAATCCACGGGAAAGAATTTATGGAGGGAACCCATGCCCCTTCTATATAAAGAAAATAAAATTGATAATCACCCGAATCAATTTTATTTCATTACTTTTCTTCTTCATGGTAAAGATTAAACTACAAGATGACATAGCTCAGGTTTTTGTATGTTGCCAAGGAATTTCTGGTTTTACGAAAAGAGAAGAAACGCGTAAGGTTTAATGGAAGTTGCAAAGAATGTAATTACAACATTCAGCAAATGACAGAAGAACATACGCTTTGCTCATTACCCTTCATTTACGTTTTACAACATTTTTCTAAGAATTAATTGCTTCTGCAAAGTCCCAGAAACTCTGTTTTATAGTCTAAGTCCACCATTGTAATAATACAAAACGCACACCAACATTATTAAATTTCCTGAAGGTAACTAAGTTTATTTTTTAATTGAAACACTGTTATGTGGTCTTTTATTTTAAGTTAATAAAAACTATAAGAGACACTTTATTTAGTCAAGTTATATACGTGTGTATGTGTTTTTCTTGAAGATTGTAGAGAAACTTTCTGGTGGAGAGCATCCACCAAACTTGACATTAACAAATTTTAAGTATTTTTTTTAGTAAACAAAATTATGTTAAAATATCTCATAAATTATTCTTACTTGATCATAGATAACTGAATTCCTTAAATATGTTACCTAGATGAATATACAGAAAAAAACTGTAACAAGAAATAAAAGTTACTTCTATATATTTGTATGTTTCATAAGATTAATTTCTTCGATAATCTTTATGTTTCAGAAGATTGATTCTTTAGTCATGAAAAATCTTTACTTTAAAAGAAAAATTAGTGCTAGAGGCAAAACAGTTTCAAAAGTGTGTAAAGATGCAGGGAGTGAATGTATATGGAAGATTGGTCTCATAACGTTTATTAAAAAAAAAAACCTTACATATAGAAAAGAAGTTATTAACTTCAACGGTTGAATAATAATTATATATTATATTAATCATGTGAACTTTTAGAAAAAAATAAATAATGATAGATGTTAATATATATATATATATATATATATATATTAAAAGTTTTATATTACATAAACTTTTGTGAAAATAAATGGAATATCAAATAATTTTAGATCCATATATTTTGAAAGATTATAAAAATGATAATCATTCTAATAGTGAGCTTTGAAAATAAATTATTTAATTAAAAGTGTGTTCAAAAGTGTCATAAATAAACGTAATAACTTATAAAGATGTTATTTGATCCCTTCTCTGACACCATATATTAATATATTGTATTACTACATTCAGTTCATTAAATCTCTTGAGAAAATTAGTTAAAATTTTTTTGGAGAAATTTCTTCATAATTTTTCTTAAGAGAAAGAGAAATTAAGATCGGGTTTTCCTTGAAATAAAATTATATCATACATATTATTTGTATATAACTTTTTATAAGTTAATTTTAACTTATAAAAACTCGTTACATTACTTTTAACTTGTTAAAATATATTTTTATTACATGAGGCTTTTAGTTATTAGACATTGATAGACTTCAATTCTATTTTTTATTTTTTGAAACAATTGTATATTTCATTCAATGATTATGATAAAGATCTAAATATAGAAGTCTGTACTTTGATTAAGTAATAAGAAAACTCTCTTTTGTTTAACATTATTTAATTATTTTTGAGATATAATAATTGAAAATATTTATAGGAAAAATTGCATGGTTTATGAAATACGTGTGGACTTTAACCTTAAATATCGTATCGCCTTTCACTCTTTTCGGTGACACTTGTGTTTTTCGTGGCCATTGCGTGTTCTTGGAGGTGCGAAAACTTCCCGCAGCAGTTTCACAAATAATACCCTCTTAATCTTACCTTTTTAAGTCTCATACTTAGTAATTCAACTCTATTAAGAAATGCCTACTAAATAACACATAAATAAATAAAAAATATAAAACAATATGATAATAAAGATTTTTATCAATTAAATGGTTTTCTATGTTATTATATATTTTACATTTTTTAATGACTTGGAATACTGTAACTCTGAAAAAGCCGTTTTTTTAATTATGATTGGAAAAATTAAATACTTTTTAATTAAATTTTCAGACTAATCAAAATACAAAATGCTTTATTCTATATTAAAAATTTTATTACTAAAATTGGAATCAATATATATTTTAAATAGTTTATTTTAATATATGATTTAGAAGATATTTGTAACATACTTTAAATAGTTTATTTTATAAGTTTCTATGTTATAAGTCTTAGAAGTCATAAACGGCTTTAATTAGCTTGTTGCTTATAGTTTATTTCTTTATTCTTTATGTTATGTTTTCTTATTATTTTTATTTTTTTGTCTATTATTATGTATTTTTAATTTTATAGAAATAATTAATTACAACATTATTTTAGTATTTGTTGGATTACTTATAAATTTATATGTAGTCTAAATAAAAATGATTCAACAATACATAAATTGAAGTAACCAATATTTAATTACGTAATACTATATAAAAATTACACAACGAAAATTGTAAAAGAGAAACTTAATATAACAATAGTTTATATTGATAAATAAAATTTTATTTCTGAAAATAAATAAGAGTTAAATTTGATTATATAAACTAGTTTAGATAAAATCACTTATTCAAATAAAAAATATAAGCATATTTTAAAAAATAAATAGAAACATTAAAATTTGTAATAAGAATTTAATTATTCAAAAAATCTAAAACATAATATGATTTGTTGTCTAGAAAAATATTATTTATATAATAAATCTTATACAATGATGTACTTTTACGTCATTTGATATTTATCAACTAGTTTTACTAAATACTTTTCACAAAGTCAAATAAGCTAGTTTATTGACTTAAGGTACTAAATATGAATTTTAAGGTTAAAAAGGTTGCTTGTGAGAAAAAAGTTTTGTTTAAGAACTTCAATTATAAAAATGTAATGTTTACATGGATCAAAATTAGTTCATTGTTTTTTATATTTTTAAAGAATATGGATAAAAGACTTTTAAAAGGATACTAATATCAATTACATGATTTTGTTTCTATGGCAGAATCAAATTACCATCAATTCTTTTTATTTGGTTTGATGAAATTATCTCATACTGTAATATTTTTATTTTGTTTTCTTTATTTAGCTATATGTAGAATGGGTACATTATCTCTATGTATTTAATTTTCTACTTTTGATCAAAATAAGAAAATAATAAAGAATATTTTCATCATTCTCATATCCCTTGTTCATTTTTGTTCATCTCTTTATTTTTATAACATGATATCAGAGTCTATCCTAGCAAGGTTGTTGGGTCTATAGGGTCACCTGCTATCGGGCCGCTATTAGATCAACCTTACATATAAGTTTCACGCTCGAGTTGAGGAGTCTCGGCATGAGGGGAGTGTGTTGGAGATTTCACATTGACTAGAGATGAAGCCTTTCAATAGTTTATAAGTGGGTGCAAACCTCAAATTACAAACCGATTTTATAAGTTGAGTTAGGCTTAAAGTCCACTTCTAATATGACATCAGAGCTCTAATTTGAGAGCCCTAATTGCTACATTTACTCATGGTTGAAATTATTGATATCTCACAAGATCCCTTGTCATCCTTGAATATGATTTGTTCTCTTGGTACACAACACAAGGGTGGAAAGGGATGTGGATAGCTATTGTGTCAGAGATACGGAATCATACGAATAAAATGATATTTAATAGCGGGGCAGTGGATGCTGAAGAAGTCTTTTGTCTACTACATTTAAAAGGGTTAGTTATGATGTAAGCATAAGATGTCGAGAACTACATTCTCATATTTCGATTGGTACTTTTCAAGAGTGAAACATCTCAAATCTTTGTTTTAGTTAGTTCAAAGTGTGTAAAAGGTGCATAGTGGGGGCTCTATTAGAAGAATGTCGAGGATTGAGTATCAGGATTAATAGATATAGCAGAATAGGAGTGTGTTTGTGTTGCAGGCGCATACAATTAGGGAGAGAGGACTTAGCCCAGAAGTAGATTGCAACAAAGGAATCAAAGGGAGCCTGGGAAACATTATAATTGCATGTCAACTACTAGTTTATCTATGTTAAGAGAGCATGTTATTCAGCATAGTACAATTCTCAACCTTATTATATAGTTGACTGTATACTTAAGTAGTTGGCCATCGTGCACCTCTATTGTATTTTGATTTATTTGTGATATTGTAATACTTGGATGGGCCTTGATGTGGAATGTAAGGTGTTCATATTTGCATTTGTATCACTTGTTGGTGCCACAATGGTTGGGATGTAGTTGTGTCATGCTCTAGTCTGGTTCTATAGTTTTAATCTAAAAAGGTACCTAGGATGAATTGTTGCATGTTTCCAAGTTCTAGACAAGTTGTACAAGGATAGAAGCATTCCTAAAGTGTTCATTTCAATTTAATTTATTTTTGGCTGTTAAAAAAAACATTAGATGAGTATAAAAAGAATAAGAATCCCGGGAGTCAAAAGTGAGGGTTTCACTTAACACTAGAGAGAGTGACACTTTTAGTAATTATGAGAGATATGATACAATAATGGGATAAAATCCCGTGGTTGATATTAATTTAGGTATCTAGCTCGATTTGTTCATAGCCAAACCAATAAAAAAATGAAAATCGTTATAAATAATTGATAAGCGAAAAAATTGAAAAGATTTACTAAGTGGAAAAATATACTTTAACGCTGTTGTTCAAGAATTACTTCCATTTGACCCCTGTTTTTCTTAATAAAATATTATATAATAATAAAATGATAATTTATTTCAATGATAAATGAATGTATTTTACTGTGTGCAGTGTCAAAGTATCATGGAAAATGATATTTTGACACTGCTTTTAAAGGTACCCAAATTTGCTTTTAAAGGTACCCAAATTTGATAACGTGACATGGCAAAAGAAGAATATTTTAATGAATTATGGAACCACGTAATTATGAAACTCTTTTGAAATGTATCAGAGAGTCGCGTACATGTTTTGATATATGGTTTGCTAATAAGTACTTTTGAACTTGTCTGACAGATATGGAAACTAGGAACCTCGTGTGTTCACATTTCCTCTCATTTTAAAATTACGAAACTCTTTTAAAATGTATCACACCCACATCTAGGTAGTTTTCTATGTTCTGGTATGTGATTTGCTGACAAAGACTTTTGAACTCATGTTGCAAATATGGAAAATATGAACCTTTATGTCTTCATGTTGCTCTCATTTTGAAGAAATATAACTCTAATATTGTGTAAAGAAGTATGTTATTCCATTTATGATCTAACAGGTACTTCTAGAAAATTATAAAACTCTTTTAAAATGTATGACAACATGTCCAGGAGGTGGTTTCCTCTGTTTTGATATGTAGTTTGCTGATAAGTACTTTTGAACTCGTCTAACAGATATGAAAAAGTAAGAACCACGTGTGTTCATGTTTCTTCTCATTTAAAAAAATACAGTTATAATGTTATGAAAAGTAAGAGTGTTCAAGTAGTTTCCTCTGATTTGATATGTGTGCTGATAAGTACTTTTGAAACTCAAGTAGAAAACAAAAAACAAATATGAATATAGCACACATAGGTGAATAAAAAATTATTTTTTTGCCATGCAACAATGTCAAATAAATATAATGACACGTAAAGGTGTCAATGTATCATGATCCATGTATCACAACTCTAAGTGTATTATATTCATTGGTTTCTCTATTGCCACCATGTCAGTATTCTTTTCAAAGTCAAATTAAGATAACGCTATTCTACATTTGTGTTGTAATTAGAAATATTATAAAATTATTAAAATCCATTAAAACCATTAGAACTAGTTAAAATTTTAGTACGTATTTTAGGATATATTTTAGTATATACATTATTAAAGTATCATAACTCAAATTTTTGTACAATAATATAATGGATGGTGTTATCTTGACAATACTATTAGTTTCTATATTCATATAATATATATTATTATTTTATTAATATATATAATATGTTATTTTCTACATTTATATAATATATGTTATTATTTTATTAATATATAATATTTTATTAGAGAAAATAAGTGTGAAGTTACACTTCAAAAGGAACTTTTTCCTAATATAATTTTCACACAATATAAATGTTGAACCTCACTTTTTACAACTTCTTCACCAACACTCAAGGAATAAAAGATTTGGGCGTAGACAAACTCAACTTTTTATAAAGGATTTGAGTGTTTTTCCGTAACGTATGGACTTTTTTACTTTTTCTTTGACTTACAATGTATATGGACGAGTGCATATACGTTATCGACTAAGGTGTTTGGTTGGTGTGATTGGGAGAGAATTTATTGGAATAATGGGATGGTTTTTGCGTGTTGATTGCATCAAACTTTGGGAACAAGTTTCCAGCTACCTATCTCACATAACAAAACAATGACAATGTTGTTTATTAATTGAGTAGTAATTTTCCCACACCCTAACCAGGAAACACCTTCAATTTTTCTTATCTATATCCTTATATTACATTTTTTATCACCATATGTCTTGTGTATATTTAACTTTTCCTTTTTGTTTGGAGACAAAATAGATTAGTAAAATAAATTATTTTCTATAATTGAGAAAAAAACTCATTACCAGAATCTAGTTTGACAAGATGCTTTGATTCCATTTTTGTCGCTATTGAACTTGTGTATAGATTATATAACTTTCATACCAACTTAGATTTTTAATTTAAACCTAGCTCAATTTTAAAATTTAGCTCGTAAAATAAGGATATCCCCATAGTGGAATCTAGCAATTTCACTTTTCGTTTTAGGTGATGATATGTTGATACTTTTTTTTTTTTTTTCAAGAAAATATGGTATGAATGCTTGGTGTAAAATGTTTTTATAGTTCCATATTCAATCATAAAGTATCACATATGATAAAAAAAATTTTAATAATAACTATATCTTAAAATTTATAATTGCAAAATCGCCTTTCAAAAAATATTTATAAATATTTTAAAAACAGCTTATTGTTTACTTATTTCAAAATTTTATTTATTTAAACTTATGAATATTTTTTCTTCTACGTAAGATTTTTAACCCGTCAATCATGTTGTTTACCGTCAAGATCAATAATAAGACATCAATGAGTATATTAAAATATACCAATCAGAATAAGACATTAATCTGCCAACATTTGTGATAACGTTCATCCAACACTTTGATTTGCTCTATAATACCTATGCTAGAGGTTTCCACTTTAATACAGTTCATAAACTCCTAATTATACTCTCATATTTTGTGTCCAACCATATTCTCTCTCTAAGCTAACTTTCTCCATGAAGCAAGAAAGAGCAAAGAAAACAATTTTATTAAGATATTCCATTACCTACTGCATTCAATTCCTTGAACCATTCTTGGATGTAAAATTAACAAAATAACGTTTTAACAGATTTTATATAGAAAAAAAAAAACTATATAGCCATATGAATAAATAAGGCAAGTATGGTACATAAACTTGGAAGTTGAAGATGTACCAACCACACAAATCAATATGAAGGTGTACGAAACTTCAAAGAAAACTGCAGAACATTTAATACCAGTCAGCTCAAAACTTGCTTTTTAAGTGTTAGAAAATTATATACCGGGTATGATAAGGCAATAAAATGTCTAAGATACGAAGATCCTCTATCTCCTTTTTTGTTTTTGATAGCTACTGAAGATATAAGGGGTATGGTAAGACAGTAAAGAAAAATCTATAACCTCCAAACATTTATTTTTATTTTTTTCATAAAGGTTTGAGCATTTATCAAATGTTCGGTTTAATTCATTATATTCTTTATTGATAAAAAAAAAGATCTTAAATATTTTGAAATCTTTACTAAATCAAATTTACCATAATCCTGTCAAAACTTTGTAGTATAAGTTAACCACTATCTCACAAGGGATTAAGAAACCCAAATAGTAATTAAGGTTCGAGAAAATTTATCTTATAAGTTAAAAGAAAGAAATTATTTTTATTTTTATATTTATATTGAAGATATATATGTGATCTATTACAAAAAGCAACTATATATTTGAAAATAAGAAATGATAAAAGTGTAATATTTGAATATATATATATATATA
>Ga0209489_107453_pt1 | contig 16264 bp, 9 predicted proteins | sample SiratrowhiteBW_FD_187527 | JGI IMG/M metagenome (GOLD analysis project Ga0209489, IMG submission 187527) | Root nodule microbial communities of legume samples collected from California, USA - Siratro white BW (SPAdes) (version 2) | ecosystem: Host-associated > Plants > Roots > Nodule | place: USA... | reverse complement strand
ATATATAATATAATATATAAATAAATTTAAATATATATATATATATATATATATATATATATATATATATATAATATGAGGTGACAAAATATGCGTTGATCAAAAGTTTGTTTAATATTCAGAAATTAATTCAGCTTTTGAAAGAAAAGATAAAAAAAATAACAAAGAAAATTGTTGAGTGAAGCTCTCAAAATTTACTAGAGGAAACATTATTGGTTGAAAGAAGTGGCTCTAGAAGAAATCTTTGCTGAATTATTAAAAATTATTTTCAATTTAAAATCTAACCCTTCCAATCCTTCCACAGATTTGAAATAAAAATTTTCATGTCATAGTCACTATAATTAAAATTGACCATTTTAAATTTAATATTCAAAATGAATACAAACACAATATTCATCAATTCAATCTAAATGTATAATGGTATAATTTTAATTATTCCAATAATAACCATAGTCAAATTCATTTATAAATCAAATATTTTTTCTTATTTCAAAGTTGTTTGTGTTCCAAACAAGAGAAAATAAATTTGAAATACAGTAAAATTTTTAGAAGTCTAGTGAGACATCGTCAAAGCAATTAAAAATTAATAAAATAATGAACTAATTGAGAGAATAATATTTCTCATCTGAAACTTTGAAATAGTCACAGATAAAATCACAGAATTAAGAGTTAAAAGATTTTAGAGCAAACATAGAATTAGTTTAAATTGAATTCTAATAGCATGAAAATATTCTACATTCAATCATTTTCTAGATTGTAAAATTTATTCTTAGAAAAGATGAAAAATTATTTTAAAAAGGAAAAGAGACATTAGGAGAATGGGAGGTTGAGCGAGAGAGATAAAGAAGAGGCAAGAAGAATCATAATATTAAAAGGAAGGAAAATAAAATTACCTTTAAAACTCTATTCTTAATTACATAAGTTAGTGGTATGAGATATAAAACTTTTGTGGTTCTTTTTTTATTTTTTTTATTTGCTTTTTGTATCTTTTATGTCTTTCTTTCCCTTTCTTTATATTCCGTATTTCTTAAATAAATTATAATTATTTATTAAAATATTTAATCTGAAAAAAATGTAATAATCTCACGACAAATTTTGCAACATTATATAAATTTAGGATTAAAATACGTGAGAAATATTTTAGGGATATAATAAAAATAATTTGAATGTTAAGATACAAAAGATACAAGTAATTAGCTTTATATAATTAGAGACTAATTTAATTAGTCATTATAATTTGAAAAATGAAATTGTTTGATAATTACATAATATAGAGTTAGCAAATGGATTTGAAGCCATGCCCATATTTTAAGTAATTTTTTAAATCTTAGAATAGATTAAAACAGATAGAGAGATGTAGATGACTTGGAGACACTATATGCTATTTTAAAATTCCTTACCTACCACTCTCCACTACCATTTGTATTCCCCACCAATAACAAAGAACCATTTTTAGTATATAGTATCTATTCATCCCTTTGACACCTCACCAATATTCCCTAAACATTCATTTGGAATTGTTCACCTTATAAAAACATTGTAAATAAGACCATGCATATTCCTCAATAATTCATCTCAAGATAGATATAAAAAAAATAAATATTAACTTAAGTATTATAAACTCATTCCAATTACTTCAATTAAAATATCATTATTTTAAAATTTGAATATGATTCGTAATATTTGTAAACAAGATAATTTAGAAATTATAATTTTTTATACAAAAATAAGAATATTATTCTTTGATCCATCTGAAGTAATAATATTTTTGAGGGGTGCACATACCCTCCTTTTCCACTATACCACCACAGCCATAGTTGGAACCTTTTTTCCTCTCATCTTTATCATGATAAGATTGGACTTCAGGAAACACTATTTTTGGAACATTATTGGGCAATAAGAATTTTTTATTATCAAGAAAAGCAAATAATCTATTTGGAAGTTTATTACTTTCTCTCACATTTATAGAAACCATATTCTCACATTTGAATTATCACAACGTTGAAACATTATTTAGCGATATCAGGTAATAAACTACTTTTATGTATGTCATTTTAAATATTAAGTTCAGAATTTTCATTACTTTATAACTTACCAACAGTTGTTTTTTAAATTTTCAATTAATGCATAATAAAGTTACGAGAGTGTCCCTAAACAGTAAGAATTATCGTTAAAATAAAAATATTTACATTTAACTACGTTTTAGTGACTTGTGTAACTCAGATGCTTATAAAGTTTCTTAAAATAGTTTGAATGAGTCCCATAATCCAACAAAATACCTAAGCACTTTTGTTATATTTTGGTTCAACAGTTCGTTTCTTAATTGTAATTTTATATTAACTTTTTTAAACGAATCTTTGATTATTATTATTATTTTTACTTTCTTTTGTTCTCGATAACCTTCTTTCATGTTTTTTCTTATACTAATTTATGACAGCCAAGGAGAGTATGTGAAGTTGCGAACAAGGTGCTGCCGCCAAGGAGGAGACATTTATAAGATGCTCTCAATGGCATACCTCTCATTATAGCTCTAATCTTCAATAAGATTTTACATTTTTCTTTTCAAGATTCAAACTTTTGGTTTCTTCTAGTATTGAATGATTTAAAGAGAAATATTATATGTCGTTAATTATCCAGAATAGAAAAGTTTTGGTTAAGCATAAACCAAGTTATGACTATAGAAATTTAAGTTACAAACATTTGTATTATTTGATAGATAAAGGACAAATGTTAGTGATTAAGTGACTCTATTTGATAATCCACTTTAAGGTTTTGATGTGAGAAATATATAAAAATGTATATAATAGTTTTGAGAGTAAAACAAGTATATTGTATCTTCAAATTGATTAGGATGTGTGATCTCTAGTGGCTAGGTTTTGGAAGCATTAAAATGAGAAATATTTATTGCTTGTCCATAGTTAAGATAGATATCTAGCATTGAAAATTAGTTAATCTATCATTATGGTAGTTTTTATTACCATTTAGGACCTTTATTGAAGTTACCAACATAATGATCAATATCAATATTTGAACTATCATGGTTATTAATATTGTTAAAATAATTTTGAGTGAGAGAGATACCAAAACTTATGTGTTCAAAATAATGAACTAAAGGAGTTTCATGAATGAAAAGAGGAACTTCAATTTCAGCATTGGAGGGCATTCACTTCTTGCCTTCAATGATTGAGACAACTAACATAATCAAATGAGAGTCCTTTCAAACTCACACCAAGCATATTCTTTGTAACATATCAAAATGCTAAATTCTGACAATTTCATTAACAAAGCTCTTGATGTTACATAAACATTTCTTCATTAATTATCATTTGAGATTATTGACATTATCGTTTGAGGTGAATGACGTACATTGAAGATTGCAATTAAAACTAAAACATTTGTAAATCTTCTTTCAAACCTAATAGGAGTGATATGATGCAAGTATACATGATAAAGCAAACCTAAATATATATGATAAAACAAACTTAAACAAAGTATACTCAAATTGATATTGAATTTTTTATGTTTCACACTCAAAATTCAATATGAATAAGTTTGCAATCCTACTCAAAGAGATAATGCAGTAAAACTACCAAATTATACAATTTGTATGATTTGATCACACATTTAACATGTTTCTTTCAACCAATATACATTAAATTGTCAAAGTTTTTAGATGTGAAATTCAAAAAGAATTAAAAAATGAGATCATAGTAAAAAAAGATAAAAGAGTGAGAGAAAAACAAAATCCTAAAATACTTAAAAAACAGATATTTATAAAAAAAAACACTAGATAGTATATAAGATAAACTAAGAAAAAAAATAATGGACTGAATTTAACGGGGTTGTCATGTTAAATGATTTACTAAACTTGTTATATAATTCGTTGAATTAGTGAATATTCTCAAATACTACTTAAAAGATTGAATGCAATTTAGCTAAATTAAAATATTTATTTTTTCTTCATCCTTTACTTCTTCATTTACCTGCTCATATAAATGTTTATTATAATGTTGAAATTAAATCAATTTTCTCTATGTACAACTCTTAAAGTACAAAATATTTTTGAAAGAATTCAATCCACCCGTCTTTCAAGTAACAAAGACCCACCTGGTTAACACAATCAACAACCAATGTCTACATTCTAAAGCTAAATAAGCTTTCATGGTGGAGGTGCCACTCTCTGCTTCTTTGCCATTCTTCTTCCCTCGCTCTCACAATCTTTTCCCTTTTCCCTTTTATGCAAATACATCTAACACCACCAAAACAACTTCACACCATATGCAACACAGAGAGCCCATTCTTTTAATTTAACCAAATTATTTGTCCCAAGTTTTAAATAGATTTTATTTTTTTACCCTTTTAAATTCTGTAAGGTTGAATGCTTTAAATGATATTTGTATTAATAATAATGTTAAATTTTATAATACTCTTTATAAAATATATTGATTCATTTCAATTTATTTATTCTTTTACTAGTGCATTTAATATTTTTCCATAGGTGATTACAATAGTGAAAAATGATGCACTAATAAACGAGTTTCTGAAAAATAAATAACGTTACTTGATAATAGAATGTATCCATGCATTAGGAACATATTATTCATTCATGTGTTAAAACTTTCTAAAAAGAAAAATATGTTTAAACAAAATTTTAACTGTCAAAAAATAGAAAATCACTAATATATATATATATATATATATATATATATATATATATATATATATATATATATATATAATGGTAGATCATACTACAGTAAAATGTTATATTATTACTGTTCATATTAATAAGTTAATACAAAAACCAAGAAACTTATCATAATAAACTCACGTTACATTGTTAAAAGAAATTACATGATAGAGCTAACATCAAATAATGAAAAAATCTTTTGCGACCAACAATTTAAAACTTACGCACGGTGCATTAGTTACAGATTATTATATATGTTTGGAGAAAAAATTTATTAACATTTTTAAGAGAGAAAAATAAAAATAAAAAAAAGTATTTCTCATAAGATAAAATTAACTTACACATAAATTAAAGACAGATTTAGGAGAACAAGGATAGTTTTTATAAATAAATTTGCTCAAAAGATGATAAAAGTGCTTTGCAGTAAAGATAGTTGTAAATAACTCCTGCTAAATATATTAATACAAAACAATCTTCCATTAGTAATATAAAAACTAAGGAGCATGAGCTGTTTATGAAATAAAATAATGTAGAGGCATAGAACCCAAAGTTTTGTCCATAATTGGCATTCCCAGAAACTACATTGCACATTTGTTTAATGCATAGTTGGCAAATAGGTTTGGAATACCATGTTGGAATGTTGAGTCTTCTTTCAAAGCATAGACTATGGAAAGTTTTTTGTGTGTTATTTATGATTGATTCCCTTACCCACCATTACCACCCATCGTATTCTATTATATTCATCCTTTAGCAACTATCCCTCCAATCGAAATTGAAGATTGACCACTATTGGCTTAGTTTAATTTGGTGTAACCAACGTTCTTTACCCTTTACATGACGATAGTTGAAAGTAGTTGATACCTTGTTTTCTTTATCTTGTTTAGATTAACATGATAAGATTAACATAGGTACCTTTTTCTTTTATCTTGTTTTGGATTAGGATCATAAGATTTGACGTATGGCGTGTACATTGGTTTAAGAAGAATATACTAATCAAGAAGCAAATACCGATAATCATCGAGTTTTCGATGTAGATTTAAAAATGATTTAAAATGAATTGGGTTGATTTTCTTTTTATTTAAATAATTAATGTGTGTATTTCAAGTTATATAAATAACCCAAAAATTCAACAGGTTGGGGAAGGATGGGAGACGGGATGACCCATTGGTCTATATATATTGAAGGATTATTTAGTCAAATATTTTGTTACAGACAATGTTTTGTAAATTATTTTATAGATTTTACGTTGTAATTTTGTATTATTTATTTCATTAAGATAATTTTAAAGAATTATTCTGTTGAAGAATATTCTTGTAATTATAGCACTTGATTTATGTTATTTATATTTTATTTATGTAGTGAGCCAATTTATGTGTCTTCTACTTTTATATTATTTTTTAAAATTTTGGCGGGTTTGAGTTCATATTTTCAGTTCAATCTTAAAATAGATTTAGCTTAATTCGATAGGTTTATAAAGGTTAAAAGCACCCTTCTTATAATTCTAATTTAATATATTTTTTTATTGATGATAAAAAAAGGTTTAAAAGCAATTTAGATTGAGTTAATACACCTCAAGCCAAATATTAATGTATTAAAGACAGCTTAAGTTAGGTTAACTCTTTTTACACTTTAATTTTATACTCTCTCTTTTTTGTCAAAACTGCGGAAAACTTCTTGTACATAAGAATCTTTCATTTTTTTTTTTTTTCAGGTCAATAACTAGAGCATACAGTAATATTGTTAGCATAAAAGACGACAGTACCATACAGAGAGTGGAAAATAAATGAATTATCGAAGTGAGCATTGTTTTGAAACTTTGGTTCCTTGCGATCTGAAAATGACAGTACGAAATCCAGAAGTTAAAATTATAGGAAGCAGCCAAAGGCAGTGGTGCCCAAATTATTTGCCCACTTTTCTTGTATTTTTGCTAAGTCTTCCTTCTAGACTTTCTACGAAATCGGCTGCATCAGGAAACCCAACTTTTAATTTTTAGTATACAACTAATTTATTTTTTTCTAAATAATTTTCAGTTTTTTCCCCTAAATCTCTAACCACAAAAATTGAGGCTAGGTAGGTTGGTTCACAAATTTTCCCAAAGCCTAATCATTCTCAAGTTTCAACTTGTTTCGTTTCAGTTGGGTCTAGGAGTGCAAAAGAGGGATGCATGTTCTTTGTCCTGTCTCACGATGCAATTAAAATGAATTTTTAAAACAATAATAATAATTAAAAAATTATAAATCATAATAAATAATTATTATTTATCAAAATAAATCAAACAATCTTCCTATTCACTCTTTTTCCTCTCAAATACTTATTTTTTTTCTGTTCCATAAATTCACCCCAAAGTCTCAACAAAGCATTGAAAGCTTGGACTTTACTCTCTCACATGTGTGTGCTTCTCTCACATCACACCATTCCCTCTTTACTCTTTTGGCACCCTATTTCCTCCTCTAAGATCCATTCACTAACTTTTCTCTTCAATAAACAACCTATTATGCTTGTTCTTATCTCATTTTGCAGTATACTTCCATCAACTTTCTCATCTCCCACACTCTTCTTGTCTATCTGATTTTTATCTTTAATCTTCTTCATCATGGCTACCCTTTTCAAATTGTTGTCCCTTTTGGTGTTTCTTCTGATCCCAGTTTCATCCCAGGTTGACCAGCTTCTCTATTCTGGATTCAAGGATTTGGGTGCTGGCAACCTCACATTGAATGGGGTGGCTGAAATACAGAAAAATGGAATACTCAAGTTGACAAACGAAACCAGCAGGCTAATGGGTCATGCCTTTTACCCATCTCCTTTTCAGATGAAGAACCCCACCACCGGTAAAGTTGTTTCCTTTTCTTCCTCCTTTGCTCTGGCTATTGTCCCTGAGTACCCCAAACTAGGTGGCCATGGCTTGGCTTTCACAATAGCAACTTCCAAGGATCTCAAGGCTCTACCTAGCCAGTACCTTGGCCTCCTCAATTCCAGTGATAATGGTAACGTCTCCAACCACATCTTTGCTGTTGAGTTTGACACCGTGCAAGACTTTGAGTTCGGGGATATTAATGACAACCATGTCGGAATAGACATCAATAGCATGCAGTCCAACAAATCTGCTAATGTTAGTGTGGTCGGTCTCAATCTCAAAGGTGGGAAACCGATTCTAGCTTGGGTTGATTATGATTCTGAATCAAGTGTTATCAGTGTTGCACTTTCTCCAAATTCATCCAAACCCAAAAATCCAATCTTGTCCTTTAACGTGGATCTCTCACTCGTTTTTCATGATACTATGTATGTTGGGTTCTCTGCTTCAACGGGTTTGCTTGCTAGCTCCCATTACATCTTGGGTTGGAGCTTCAAAATCAATGGACCAGCACCACCCCTTGATCTCTCTTCTCTCCCGAAGCTTCCGCAGCCAAAGAAGAAACAAACATCTTTGATAATTGGGGTTTCAGTCGCAGTTTCTGTTATTGTGTTGTTAGCCATCGCCGTTGGCATTTACTTTTACAGAAAAATCAGGAACGCCGATGTAATTGAAGCATGGGAGCTTGAAATTGGGCCACACAGGTACTCCTACCAAGAGCTCAAGAAGGCCACTAGAGGCTTCAAGGACAAAGAGCTACTCGGGCAGGGTGGTTTTGGCAGAGTTTACAAAGGAACATTGCCAAATTCCAAGATCCAAGTAGCCGTCAAGCGAGTTTCTCACGAATCCAAGCAGGGTCTGAGGGAATTCGTGTCGGAAATAGCCAGCATAGGGCGGCTGCGCCACCGGAATTTGGTTCAATTGCTCGGCTGGTGCCGCCGCCGGGGCGACCTCCTGCTTGTGTATGATTTCATGGCGAATGGGAGCTTGGACAAGTACTTGTTTGATGAGCCAAAGATGGTACTAAGTTGGGGGCAAAGGTTCAAGATCATAAAGGATGTTGCTTCAGCTCTTTTGTATCTACATGAGGGCTATGAGCAGGTGGTGATACATAGAGATGTGAAGGCCAGCAATGTGCTGCTAGATTTTGAGCTCAATGGAAGATTAGGTGATTTTGGGTTGGCAAGATTGTATGAACATGGGGCTAAGCCAAGCACCACAAGAGTGGTGGGTACATTAGGCTATTTGGCTCCTGAGTTGCCTAGAACAGGAAAAGCTACTACAAGCTCTGATGTTTTTGCATTTGGGGCACTTTTGCTTGAGGTGGCTTGTGGGAGGAGGCCAATTGAGCCTAAGGCATTGGCAGAAGAGTTGGTTTTGGTGGATTGGGTGTGGGAGAAGTACAAGCAAGGGAGAATACTTGATGTGGTGGACCCAAAACTGAATGGAAATTTTGATGACAAGGAGGTGTTGGTGGTGTTGAAATTGGGGTTGTTGTGCTCAAATGATGTGCCTGGTGCTAGGCCTAGCATGAGGCAAGTGGTGAGGCATTTGGATGGGGAAGTTGAAGTGCCAGAGGACTTGAAAAAGCCAGGAGATATAAGTCAGCAAGAGGGGTTTGATGAGTTCTTGCACTCACTTGCATCTTCTTCCTTTGACAAGATGAGTTCAGGCTCCAATTTTGGAAATAGAGACATGGATAGTTTTCTTTCTTTTGCTAATTCACCTCATTCCCTTCTGCATAGAGGAGAAACAAGGTGATTCTGCTTTCTTCTCAGCAGTGTATACTTTCTTATCTTTTCTCACTTGAGAAATTTCGTTTGCTTTTGCATACCATTATGCTAGTCTCATTATAGAAAGATTTTGGATATGATGAAATGAAATGGTAAAATCTGTAACTCACTATTCTTATGATGCCCCTTGTTGCTACTCCATTTTGTTCTGTCATTATCTACCCCCTTCACTTCATAACATAGCTTGGCAAATCATATACCAATTATATTAGCATTTTTTGTGGCTTGTGAATGAATAAATATTATTCACTAAGTTTTAATTTGCAATTGTGGGTATTATTTTGTTATTGGCATGATACAGAATGTGTAAGACTTGAAAAGCCATAATGTTAAATGTGTGAAAATTGATTCTTTTGGTAAAATATGCAAAAAGAATAGAATAAAATTCTTAAAATAACAAAAGTTGAATGGAAAACTATCTTGAAGGTTTTCTTTTTCAATTGAAGTTGCTAACACTGCACGGTCATTTCTTCTGGTTGGTGAGAAATGTCTTTGCCTAAAATGGTTTTCTCTTTTTGGAGTGTTTTAGGTGATTTGATCTCTTTTGTTGTCTCGGTTGGTGTATTCCGTTTACTATGTTAGTTTTGTCTCTCAACACAGAAAAGTTCAAAATAGCAAATAGTTTGAGAAAAATAAATTTTCTAAAAGTCACAAATAAAAATAAGATATGGAGATAATAATGGTTTAGAAAAATGAGAAATTCTTAAACTTCAACTAAAAAAAAAAGAGAAATAATTATACGATAATATTAGTGAACAAGAAAAAATCAATAGCGAGATTCTCCTTTATCATTTATATATTCGATTTTTACAAAGTCTTTTGTAAAGAAATTTATTAGATGTAGCTTGACCAGAGACAGACTCATCAAACAATTTTAACTTATCGCGTCTTCTTTAACACCCTTTTTAAATTAAAATGTATAAATTAACTTTTTCTCAATTTATAATCTCCATCTTGATATATAATTTTTATCTCAATAAAAAATTCAACCATTTTATAAACATATAAAAATACTTAATTTATCTTTATATTTGTACCTTAGATTGAAGTTCATATATGACCAGAAAAAACATCTATATTCCTTCATCTATAAAGTATCCTTTAATCTCATTTCTCCTACGGAAATTTACCATCTGTCGCGCATACACATATGTATGGTACCAACATTCCAATTCCAATTTAAGATTTTCTGCATTGTATGCAATACAGAATTCCACGTTTTCTATGTCTACTATGATATCCTTTATTGCAAACGAGAAATACGTAACAAAATGTGATATTGTGATTCTTTTTAGGTAGGTGCTCGATGAAGAATATATTAACAAAAAGTGAAATTGTAATTTCAGAATTTGTATACATAAAAGTTGCAATAAAAATAGAAAAGAATAATTAAACAGAAGTGTAGTAAAATGATCAATAAGATGAGGATAAAAAGATAAATCTTTTCAAATGATTGCCGTGTTGGAAAATATAGAAAAAGGAAGGAAAGAAAACTAAAGAATATTACAACCGACCGTTAGCATAGCTAAACTAATATATAAAGTTTGGGAAAGATACTTTGATTCTACATACATTAAAATATAACCATTTTGGTATTGAAATAAATAAATATTTTATTAAATAAAATAAATATTAAATAAATATAATTCATGAATAGTAGTATTAAAGTATAATTTTTCATAAAATTTAAAAAATATAAAACTAACTTATAACATATTCATTTTTATATAAAAAGATTGACTACCATTCCTAAAAACTTATAATTGCACATCATAAATTTATCTTTAAACTTATAAAAAAATTAGAGAAATGTTTGGTTAGAAACATTAGTAACTTTGAAAATGTTTAGAAAAATAAATCACATGAGTCACTTTCTATTTATTACTATCATTATTAAATTCAAAATATTTAGACCAAAAATGTATAATGAAATTTGTAGGAGAACAACACCAACTTGTTGGAAAAAATAGTTGGTATATAAGAGAAATACTAAACACGTTAAAGAGAGAAGCACTTTAAGTTATTCGAGACAACATAATAACAATACTTTTTTATCCACCTTCTATATTAATATGGAGTACTACTCTCTATTTATATAAATTTTAAGAAATAATATTGGATCTAACATAAACATAATATTCAATTTTTAATTTGTTATCATCAAGATTAGAATCTCAATCTGTATGGCTGAATCCGATAACAAAAGATTGAGAGGAGCTATGAAGAAGAAGGTCATGATATACGTTCCAGAAAGATAACAAAGAATACGCTTCACAATTTTCTAGTGATGTTCTTGTGGTTTATGCATGTACCGACAAACTTTGTTGACATAGTATATCAACTTAAGGTGAATGCTTGTTACATATTGTAAAACACCAATGATGGATTTGTACAGGGTTGGATAGTGAAAAATAGTTGAGTCATCATGAGTGGGACATAAGGATGATATCATAGAAGTGGGTTGAGACTTCACACAATGCATATTGACTTTATGCAGAAGTTCATGGATAAATTTTTGTTTAAGATATATGTAGACTACCATCCTTGTTCTAGGCAACTTCAATGCCAAGAAAATAATGTTAATAGCCTAAATATCTTTTAATGCAAAATATTTATGCAGTAGGTAAATAAGAGATGAAATTTCATGATAATAATTACCTATTATTATAATATCATTTACATAGATAAAAATGAAAACAGTGGATGTATTACCGAATTTTGTGAAGAGAGATAAATCATTTTTAATTGGAGTAAAACCCATATTAAAAAGACTTTGGTTGAGTTTTTAGGGTTGAGGAGCTTGTTTTAGATGTAAAGCCTGGAGGTTGGTATCTATACAGTTTCTCCTAAGTTACCATGAAGAAAAGTGTTGTTTATGTCAATTGTTTATGTCAATTTGATGAATTGATCATTTCAAAGAGAAAGTATGAGCCAGAACAATGCAAACAATAACAAGTTTAGTGACATGATTGAATGTTTCAGTCAAACACTATGATAAAAACCTTTCATAATCAACCGAATCTTGTGATGCTTGAAATTACTATCAACATTGAACTTGTTTTTACAAATCCATTTACAATCAACAAAACTGGCACCAAAAGGAAAATCAGTAAGAGTCTAGAAACTGTTTTAAAAAAAAGTATTAAACTTAGTTTGCATAATACTAAAACTAAGTTGAGTCATACATGCTTTTTTAAAAATAGTAGATTAAATATAAGCAAGAGAAATATAAAAATATTTAATATGAAAATACCTAGCTCTATTCATATAACCATAGGATGAGTATTATTTATCTATTGCGGAAGAGAAACAATTGCGTCAGCTACAAACAAAACATAGTTACATGAAATAATAAAATCATGCACAAATTGATAAATAAGCGAACCTAGATAATAAAGGTTCTTACTTTTGATAGTATATGTAGGTTGAACAATAGTTATAGAAAAATTGTGTGGTGTAATTAATGTACTGGACAAGTATTAGATATAACCTAAGAGAGATAATTTTCATTAAAAGTAACATAGCATGGTATGTAGGTTTTTTTCATGGGATGAATGACAAATATATCAACTTTTTTTAACTATATCATAAAAAAGAAATAACTAGAAGTTTTGAAATCAAATTTATACTTATTACAGAAAACGTAATAAAGGATAACATGAGAAAAAAAAACTTTAAATAAAGTATAATCAGATTACTTTTAAACAAAACTTCACAAGACGACAACAACATACATTTAACTTCTTATTATATCTTTACCTCATTTTCTTGCTATCTCTTTTCCTATTTATCATTTCGTTTCATCCTTCTCTTTTTCGAAAAAAAAGAGGCTCCTGCAAAATTCATACTACAACTGTGTAGAAAAACCCATCCAAAATACAGACACTGCCTCCAAAATAATGAAATCTATTCCTATAGTATTTATACAAACCAAAGTCCTACAAAAATATAGTCCTTATGTTTCCAAGTTTCCTGGGTCATTATTGTTTCAAGGAAAAACACTAATATAACATTAACTATCCTTATATTATAAATTTAAATATTTAATTTTAAATAAGGAATTAAGGGTTTATCAAAATTTAAATTTTAAATGTTCAAATATAAGGTAAAAATATAGAGCTGGCATATCTTTAATTTAAATATTTGATTTTGAAAATTATATAAGTAATAAACACTATATTTTGTTTCTTGAAATATATGTCGTTTCATTATTTATTTGATAATATTTTCATTTCTTTTACTTTTAAATTTTACGTAATTCCGAAAATACTCATACAAACCGTACACAAGAAATAAAATATCGGTATAAACTCTTTAAATCAATTATTCCTTATTATTTATTAGTTATCCACGTGAAAAATTTCGCTGTTGAGTTGTAATTTTCAACATTTTATAGTGCATATTAGAAAGTTATTTGCATCACTATAAATGGGGCATTAAAATATAAAATAAAGAAACGACATTTTGGAAATGTCCACTTAAACATCCTTTAACCAATAGTCAAACACTCACTCCATTCGTGAACATTGTTCCTTCAACACAAACATTCAAAAAGAGAAGTTCTTTTATATATATTATAAAGACTTGTTATTTTCCCTATTCGTGACAACTACAGCACTATTGCATTAAAATTTAAAAAATGTCAAGGATCACTTTGAGTGGGTGAGTATTGAGAATCAGTTTTGGACTTGGTGAGCATTATTTTGAAATCTAGAATACATGATCATTATCCATATGAACCAAACTTTGTGACTAAAGTAACGCTGCTATAAAAATGATTTTTTTCAATCATGCATGATTGCCTTGTATGAAAGATGATATTTTGCATAAAGAAGAGAAAGACACCAATGCAATTGCTACCACATGCAATCGCACCCTGGAAGATTATGTTTGATTAGAAATTATATTTTGTTTATACGAAGTCTCTCATTGGAAGATGCTATTTGATTAGAAATTATACATTTATTTATATATAGGGAAACCATTAAGTTGTTATACTAAGTTATCAAAAGTTATATAGAGAAAGAGTAGACCTATAAATTATTATGTTAAACAAATAAGTAAGATCTCATAGTCGATAGTATTATCTAAAATATTTATAATTTTGATAATAATCATATCATATAAGTGTAGATAATGATTTACTTAGTATAAAATAGATTTTAAGACAAATGAGATTAAATGAAGTTTGATTAAAAAAAGTATAAGATAAAGTTTGACCATGTACATAACACTATATAAAAGACTAAACATAGTCTGATTGAAATACTAAACAGAAAATGCATAAAATGCTAAATGAATAAATAAATTAAATGAAGTTGATAAGATGTGAAATATACATAAAGTGAATAGAGTTTACATGAATAAAAGAATGAGAAGTTTACTTAAGAGACTAGATAAAATATATCCTAAGACACCATGCAAGATGAAAAGAATAAACAGAGTTTTAGATATATACAACATCAAAACACATTGATTAAATTTGAAGATCATTTAAGAGTCACAAGTTGATTATAACACATCTCAAAGTTGATTCTAATATAAGAAATGAACTATTTAAATTTGTACGTTCAATCCAATGTCGACAAAAGAGGAGAAAAGACTCAAAAAAAAAAAAAAGTCCAACACACAACGCTTTTAGTGTCGACAAAAGAGGAGAAAAGACTAAAAAAAAAAAGTTCTACACACAACGCTTTTAGTGCAACGACAAAATATGTTAGTGTAGAGTCACATATGTTATGAAAAAAGATTGTAATATAAGGACAAGTGAAAAGATACACAATACAACAATTCAATTTAGGACATATAAAAAAGAAAACTTTTTCATGCATAAACAACTAATGAACAAGTGAACATATATGTACTATGTGAAGATGCATCCAAAAGAGATTTATAGGCTTCTTAGTACTTATAAAATAACTTATCTAGAAGATGACTAAGAGAGTGATTCATTTGTATATCTTTATTTTTGTGAATTTAGACTCTAAAAAAAGCAGTGATTATTTTCATTTCCTTTCACTTGAGAGTTTTCAATGTATTGTACAAAACAAGTTTTGTTAAATTGTCATGTATGACATTGTATATTTAGCCAAGAGTGAACTAGTGTACTTAACCAAAAGTAAGCTTATGCACTCATGCTATAAAATTAGTGGTTAATGAAGATTGAGTTTTGTACATGTTGTAAGTCAAAAATGAGAGTGACAATATTTATAATCAAGTTGTGATAAGTTAAAATCTTTGTAATTAACAACAAAAAATTAAACATAATCCATATTGGATAAATCAAATATAAATTAAAAGTATTTATCATTATTTTTTAATACAATCATCTTTAAGGCATTTTCAAAAAATATTGTGAACTTGTTTTTTAAAGCTATTAGAAGGTTCCAATCAACGTTTAATAGATTTATTTATAACAAGATTTTCCAAAGTGTGTATCAATTCCATTTAAACTTCTACTTTCCAGAATTAACATTTTCTTTTAATTATTATTAGAGCTAATCTCTTAAAGTTAGTTATTTATAAAACAAAGAAAAGTAAATCTTAAACACATCAAAGAAAGTGAAGAAAAAGTAGTGAAAATACAAAAGAAAATTTTGATTACTGAAAAAAAAAATAATCACTTTCTTTGAATTTATATATATGATTGATTGATGTGCTGAATAACGGTGACTATATTTAGATGACCACACCAGAGATTGTAAAAAAATTAGAAATAATCATACACAATGTAAGCTTAGGATATTTAGAAAAAATATAGACTTAAATATCTTTTTAATCTTTCATAATTTTTTTAGATTTTATATACTCTTTAAAAAAATAGTTCTGATTTTTATTTTTTTACTGTTTACTAACTTAAGTTAATCGATCACATATCCAGTATGTGTATGTAAGAGAATGAGCAGAAGTTACATGTCTTTTTTTTTTTTT
>Ga0209489_107450_pt1 | contig 16269 bp, 6 predicted proteins | sample SiratrowhiteBW_FD_187527 | JGI IMG/M metagenome (GOLD analysis project Ga0209489, IMG submission 187527) | Root nodule microbial communities of legume samples collected from California, USA - Siratro white BW (SPAdes) (version 2) | ecosystem: Host-associated > Plants > Roots > Nodule | place: USA... | reverse complement strand
TTTTGTTAAGACGCAGAGTGCGAAGACCTTCACAGCGCAGAGAAACCTTCTCAGACGACAGAGAGACAGTGAAGAGAGCGAGAGTGAGAGCACGCGAACGGAGAGGTTGAGAGCGACAGTGAGACCACGAGAAGGGAGAGTTTGAGAGCAACAGTGAGAGCACGAGAACGAACGAAGGGAGACGAAGAAACGGAGAGCGCTGCAGAGTGAGAGAGTGCGAGTGAGAGAGTGCGACTGAGAGTGCGAACGAGGAAGCGGGAGAGCGCTGCAGAGTGAGAAGCGGACTTTTAGAATTATGAAAATGTCCCACTTTCCACGTTGGCATAAAATATTCATATTTTTTCCCACGTCAGCAGTGTCAACTAGAGGTATGCCACGTAGCAGTGTCAACCTAACATTGCTCTATTCGAAACTACCAAAAACCATTTCCTCTTTTCAATCACGTGTCCCTTTTAATATTACACTTCATGCACCTTTTTTATTTGTTTTTTCATTTTTTTCCTTTCAAACTATTCTATTTCTTTTTACTATATTTTAATACCGAAAAGACATGCTCCTGCACTTTTCATATAACAATAAAATATGAAAAGTGTCACCTAACCCATTGACCAAGAGAACCACTCTTTCTCCTCAAGTTATTGGAACATAGCTTATTTTAACCAACAATATTTGTTGCAGAACCCAAGAAACAACCACACTTAAAAACCGAATGAAGAAGATGAATTAACAGATGAAATTACGGCATCAATGATAAACCAATCCAAAAGTGAATGTTTAGAGCACATTTGGAGTATATATACACTCTAAAATCTAAAGTAAATATGTGTCTAAAGATGAGTTCCAATTAGATCATAACTCCAATTAAATATTTTTCAAGCTAATAAAAAAAATGTGGACTCCAATTATATCTATTAGTCCAACTAAAATAGTTCAAGCATTCATGGACTTTTTTTAAAAAACTCAACATTTGTCTTATCTTCAAAAGAAAAATCATAGAAAAATAGTAAAGAACTCCAAATTCAACTAACTATAGTCCATTTTAAAGCTCTAAAAATATAAAATCCAGAACAAGTAGAATGAAACAAAAACAATATTTACAAAAAAAAAATTATGATCAAAATAATAAGTAAATATTGACTAAAATACACGATTAAAAAATATGTACATTTAATAGTACTAAATGAAAATGAGTTCAAACAAAAAATAAAGCATATCAAAATATTTTTTTCAGAATCAGAAAAATATCCACCACATCTACTCCATATCTCTCCCCTTATATGTTGCTTTACAATTTCCACGTTTTGCACGCCTTAACCTGTTAGTATTTTAAAAATCTTATAAAATTCTCGTTCGAATTGATGTTTTATTTAATTTTTCAAAAAATGTATACTTTTAACATAAAATAGTAATTTTTTTATAGTTTAGAATCTTAATTTAAAGTCTTAAGTTTTATGTTAAGTAATCATAATCTAATAAATAAATTTTATAAGACTCGAAATTTTTTTATAAAATTCCGTTATTAAAGTTATGAGGACATGTATGATTGGTTTAGTAGAAATTATAATAACCATTAATTACTATTTTACATCATTCTTTAAAATTGTAAATTAAATTGTCTAAATTGTAACAAGAAATCTCATGTTATTGTTTGTTCTGTTCTTTTCCACCCACCGTCATAAAGTCTCACCATTGTTACTTTGAATTGATAGGAATTGAGCTCCTCTACATTATATTTATATATGACAATTACTTCCTGCATTCCATATTTTTTCGTAATTCCACATTTATCCATCATTTTTTTAATTCCACATTTATCCTTGACAGAATAAACAAAGGGAAATTAGATTTTTTGTGGATTTGTGAAAATGGGGAAGACTAGTGGTGAGTGACAGTGGAGGAGTTACAACGGTAACGACATTAAAGGTTAACGACAATGAAGGATAAGGCGGAGCAGCGGGGCAATGAGAAAGAGTAGGGCAATGATGGAGGAGTAATGAAAAAGTTTGGAGCAGTATTCGACGGAGGAGGTGGATTTTCTCTTGAACTGCATAAATCATTTTCCATAAGATTTTTGAAAAATGTTTTCCGTAGTTAAATTTTTTCTGGAAAACAGTCTTCATTATGAAAAACTTTTTTTGTAGTACGAAAAGTCTCTGAGGGAAAACGTTTTCCTTAAGAGGACTTTTCTCTTATGAAAAACGTTTTTCGTAAGAGGACTTTCCTCTTATGGAAGTTTTCCATAACAGAAGAAGTTGCTTATAGAAATCATTTTTCATAATGCAGTTCTCCTTTTATGCCATAACCTGAGCGTCCTCTTATAGAAAATATTTTTCATAAGCAACTCCTTCTAAGGAAAACGTTTTCCATAAGCTCTCGTCCTCACCACTAACAACAAATTTCTCTTATGGAAAATATTTTCTGTAATGACATTCTCCTCTTACAAAAAACATTTTCCGTAGACACTTATCCCTACATCCCTACTTACAAAAAATGATTTCCATAACACAATAACCTTCTACGAAATACATTTTTCGTAACATTTTTCAGTCATCCACATTCTATTACAGATTTCACTTTTCGTAAAAGATTATCATTAAACGAAAAATTGAATCACACCAACTCTGTACCCCTATATCACGTTTAAACCATGCAAAATGAAAACAATTTACCTACAACGCTCTGCCAAAGAAGTTTCATTGCAACACCCTCTATCACCTTCGCTCTGGAAAACCTACACTGCTAGAGAAGTTTCATTACAACACCCTCTATCACCTTCGCTCTGGAAAACCTACAGGAGCGTAAAATCTATAGTCACCTCCTACTCATTGAACCACTTCCCCTTTGTATATTCTGCTAAGGGCATTTTTGACATTATAAATAACTAACTGGGTGCAGAGAGCAATTATGGAGGTGCAGGAAGCAATTGCCTTTATCTATCCAAGATGGGCTCTAGGTTCAAATATAACAAAGATGTATGAAGGTAATTACTTTCCGCACACCATAATTACTTTCTGCACTCCATCAATTTTCAAAATCATAATTATACTTTTATAATTTTTATTAGGTTACCGAACAGAGATTAAATTTGTATTTCACAAATAGCTTTCTGGAAGTCATTTGGAAGATTTGTGTTGTGTTTTAAAATGTATATTTTTAAAGTTTAATTTATCAATTTTCAAAATCACAATTCTACTCTTATAATTTTTATTGGGTTACTGAACATAGTTTTCGAGAGGTTAAATTTGTATTTCACAAATAGCTTTCTGGAAGTCATTTGGAAGGAATGTGTGTTGTGTTTTAAAATGTATATTTTGAAAGTTTAATTATCAATTTTCAAAATCACAATTCTACTCTTATATATTTTACAAATAGCTTTTCAGAAGTCATTTGAAAGAGATGTGTGTTGTGTTTTAAAACGTATATTTTGAAAATTTAATTATCAATTTTCAAAATCATAATTCTACTCTTATAATTTCTTTTTATTGGGTTACCGAACGAGAGATTAAATTTGTATTTCACAAATAACAATTCTACTCTTATAATTTTTATTGGGTTACAAAACCTAGTTTTGTATTTCACAAATAACAATTTTACTCTCATAATTTTTATTGGGTTATCGAACAAATAACAATGCTACTCTTATCATTTTTATTGGGTTATCGAACATAGTTTTTGAGATTAAATTTGTATTTCACAAATAACAATTCTACTCTTAGAATTTTTATTGGGTTATCAAACATAATTTTGTATTTCACAAATAACAATTCTACTCTTATAATTTTTATTGGGTTATCGAACAAATAACAATTCTACTCTTATAATTTTTATTGGGTTACCGAACATAGTTTTTGAGAGGTAAAATTTATATTTCACAAATAGTTTTCCGGAAGTCATTTGGAAGAAAATTGGAAGAGAAGAGATGTGTGTTGTGTTTTAAAATGTATATTTTGAAAGTTTAATTTTCTATTTGAGAAAGGACTTTTCAGAAGTCATGTGAGAAGGGTGTATGAACATAATATTTAAATTCTAAAATCAAATAATGTCCTGAAAAATTGAAATATTAAAAAAACTACCTTCTTTTATCAATACAATACAATATCAAGTTATTTGGAAAAGATTTGTGTTATGTTTTAAAATGTATATTTGGAAAGGATTTGTGTTATGTTTTAAAATGTATATTTTGGAAGTTTAATTTTGTGTTGTGAGATTAAATTTGTATTATTAGGTTAGAAAAATAATTGTTAATTGTTAATTGTTAAATTATTAGGTTAGAAAAATAGAAACACACACAAATCATATATTTCTAGCATTTAAACTTTATATAGGATGCCACATTAGGATATCAAATATCATAGGAAGGTAAGAAAGCTTCATTTATTTTATAGGAAGGTAAGAAAGCTACATTTATTTTATAAACATAGGATATAGGATTGGACACTTTGATATATCCTGAGGCTTTCACCTTCTACCAACGCCATGTTTCTTTGTTCGCTCTTCAGTAACCTGAAAAGTCAAGAAACACTCCTTTAAAAGTTCCAACACCACTCAAAAGATAAAACTCTACTTTGATTTGAAACAATACCATTAATGCAGTTAAGTTCCGTGTCATGTTAACCAAGATATAATAGTAATACTTCAGAAAACATGGAAAAACTGCATAGATTGAAGGAAATTGTTCTTTTAGGAGATGTTTACTTGTATTTCTCTTTTCTGTATTCACTTTTTAATTACAAAAATGGCACTTTGATTTCAATATGTTTCTTGTTTTCAAAATTTCGAAACTGAACATATCCAAAACAAAAGTGGCAGTTATGAAATTAAAATGTGAAAACAGAAAATGAAAAGAAGCAAACAAAAGTAAATAAGTGTAAATAACCTGTTACTTTCTTAAAGTAATCCATTTTGATTCCTAATAAATTTGTCATATAACACTCCATCTTGGTTCTTAAAGTAATTCAAAGGGTCATACCTCCAAATCCTTAAGCCACAAGTAACAAGTACTCTAGTGCTAAGGTGCTAAGACTCTTTCAGAACAAGGGAAGGAAAACCAAAATAAAAAAGACTGCAGTGAATTGGAGCAAAGGATGAATAATGTAAAGTTAGACAAACTTTATGGTCATTTGATCACAATTCATCATTTCCATTACCCTCAAGGCTGATTCATTAGCAAAAGTGAAAAACGAAATTCCCACAAATCTTCTAGCATTGATGTTAACAACTAATTGTCATGTAATATAGCAGCCTATACACAATATAGTAATTACAAATTACACACCAGTAAAACTATAATTTCTTTAGCTTTCTATAAAGCAACCAATAAAATGAATGGACAATATCAATCATCAATATGACAATCATTGTACTGACATATAAACTCTAGTGTGTAAATCAGAAACTGATCCAGACTTCAAGTAATAGTTCTTCTAACTTCCTTAACCCACTTTAGTCCCCCATTGATTCTAAACTCAGGTTCTGATTCATCTTTAGAATAAAAAGGAAGTTAATACTATTGAAGATTTGCATTCATCAATAAACGATTCATACTTAAAATCAGGCAGGAGCAACTGTGTACTGTAATCAAATACCTACCAGCTAAGCACACTATGCAGGTGCATCTCCAACAAGCTTGAACTCTTGCAGCTCCTTGAAGTTCAACCATGTCTTCTCCCAGACTTTGGCTTCATAAACCTTCTTTTGCCCACCATCTTTTGCCTCCAAAGTGATGGTGTACAAGGTACCAGAAACCACTTGCTGTTTTGCACTTACCACTTTTCCAAACTCCAGAAGGGCGTTCTGCATAGCCATCACCAATCAATAAAAGCAAAATAAAATTAAAATCCCCTTTTCTACAAAACAAATAGAAAGTAGAAAATATCACAAATTAGCTTTAACATTCTCTTCTTAGAAAACTCTACTTCAGATCAAACAGTGAATGTGCAATAAATGATCAATCCAACAACACACGAACCCCATTATCCCCAGAAGAAAATTATTGTCCATCAAACAAAAGAGAGAATCTAATCCAACATTTGAATCTCCGAAGAAACCACAGCATGGCCAAAACCGATCGACGACCAGATTCAATAGGAAAATAACATAAGGCTTAGGAATTTCTCGAAAAACAAACAAATCAATGGTACAAATTTGTTTAATATTGGGTGTATGAAAACCTGTTTTTTGTTGTGTTCTTCAACAGCAAAGCGAGCTAAACTATCGATCTCAACGCTGTTCTGGCTTCCTGCCACATCACGATTGCCACCAAGTGCTGCCATTATCTCTCTCTTCGATTCAACTGAGAAGAGCTTCGTGCGCTTCTCCTTTTATGCAGTTAGGACTTAACAGTAGAGAGGGGATTCTCTGCGTCATTCTTATCCTCGGTTTCTGTTGATTTGACACGTGTCACTGATAACACGTTATTTGTTGCCTTGTTTTCAATCGTCAACCACGATTTTGTTGAGAAAGTCTATGGTGAAAGCGTAGTGGATACTCTCCGCGTTCCTCTTCTCTTAGATGTTAAGAATTCGAAAATGGAAATTGTCCTTGTTAAGAAATTCAAGACTGTATTAAGGCACTGTAATTTTTCAATACATTTAAAGAAAAAAATTACTTTAAACTCTTTGATCGTTGTACCTGTACGGGTACTAGTGTTGCACGGATATTTTGAAGTATATTTCGACAAAATTCTTTAAATTCTTTTATGTTTAATTGTAAGTGTATTTTTTGAATTGAAATAAATGAAATAATGTGAAAAAAATTATTCACATAAAAAAATAATAAAATTCCATAATCCTAGATAAATTAAAATAACACATAATATTTTTTTTAAATCATGTTTTATTTTTGAGTTTGGAAAATGAAATAATCGTAGATTAAAACAATAATAGAAAATTATCGAAATTATTTAAATAAAGAAAACAATATTTTCGATCTAGAAAATAAAAAGTTTGGTCAATGTTTCAAATAAATAACACAATATACAGAAATAATGAAGTGTAATAATCATAGATAAATTGTTCCTCAAATCATGTTTGAATTACGAAATCAAAGATTGTAAACATTACAAAACATTCTATTAATAGATTTAAAGCTGAGTACTTTACTTAAAGTAGATGAAGTTCAAGACATGAATATGTTCATTTTTCAAATGTTACTTTTTTTAGTAACTCTTCCAGACAAAGAACATCTATTATCATGCAAGACGAGACTCTAAAGAGTACAACAATACAATAGTTTGTGTTAACATCAATAAGTTATATATTTTGTACAAAATATATATATGATTTAAAGTTTGAATTGTCATATCTTATCTCAATTTGAAAGTTTTGAATGATATTTACCACTGACTAAATTTGTTTTTATCTGTAATTGATGGATCAATGTTCCAAATAAATAATCTATATATATTACAAATGCAGGAAGCATAAACGACAATTTTATAAAAAAAAAAAAAACAAAAAATAATCATTCAAAAAATTTACCCAAACAAGAAAATCACACAGGTGTCGCTCAATGGAGCATAAATGGTGGCCTTTCCTCCATGGGACACATGGACCACACAATGAGAGAGAGTGTTGTCCCAACATCTTCTAAACCTCTTTCTCTTTCGCGCCTCCCTCATTCTCCCTCATTCACATTTTCAAAATTCAAATTTCATTCGGTCTCACCCTTTCACCTTCCAAACCCTATTTTCAGGCTTTGTCTTTCCGCTTATTAACACACACTTCATTCTACTTTGCTTCATTCTAAGGGTCTCATCCTTCTCATCTCAAGGAGATGAGAACGTGGACTTGGAGGAAGACATTAGGTAAGATCAACATCACATTTATGCAATTTGGGGATTTCTTGATGTTATTTAGGATTTTCTTGGGTTTAAGATTTGGACAAAGTGTTTTCACGATTTGAAATTTCTAATTGTAAATAAGATTTTCTATCATCATTCAAATGTTATTTAGGGTTTTTTTGGGTTTGTGATTTGGGACTTTCATTCTCACGCTCTCAATTGGATTTGTGATTTGGGACTTTCTTTCTCATGCTCTCAATGTTTGAGGGTTTCCAATGATTGGAAGAGCCTTGACCTAGACTTCGTTGAAGACATTAGGTAACGTCTACCTTCTACATTTAGATAGATAAAGTTTTTTTGACGAGTTTTGGTTTGAAGGATTCTACTTCCAAATTGCCTCTTTGTCTCTCGCGTCTTTACGGTGCCTCTTTCTTTTGCCTCATTTCTTTCTGTGTTTCAAGGTTTTTTGAAATGTTGTTGGACCACATTAGTTGATTGGCGGAATATCTCCACCACTACAACGAAATGTTCTTAGACTTTAACACTCATATAGAAGTAAGATTTCAAGTTCGAAACTTTTAGTTATTTTTCAATATTTTGTTTTTCTGACAAAAATGTTAACAAATTGTGTTACAGTGCATCTGAATGAAGATGGACATGTTGTTTAACTTGAACACTTATAAAAAACAACTAAGAAATGAGGTTCAATTTTTTTTCATATATTTTGTGAAAATAAATTAACTTAACCATATTAACACAGTCTATTGTTATTGTTATTTTAAAGTGTTAAAGGTGTCTTATTGGACGATTAGGGTTAACGTGGGAACATTTGAGGAAGACTAAAGATCTGAATGATTGGATATTGTTTTACTTCTTCACTTAACCGAAAACAGGTAAGATCTGAGCTTTAATTTTTTTTTCGTATATTTTTTGAAAATAGATTAAATTAATCATATTAACACAACCTATTGTTATTTTATAGTGTTAAATGTGTGTTCTTTTCTTTCTATGATGAGTTTCCGTTTTGTCCTATGTTTGTTTTCATGGTTGTTCTCATGTTTTTATTTTTTTGTTGAATTTTAAGGATCCTGTCGAGTTGATATGATGGAGACTAACGATGCATAGACCGTTCCTTTCTCAACAACGTTTGTTTTCTTAACCTCTACTTTTGTTTTTTTTTTTTTTTTTTTTTTTTTTTTTTTTTTTTTTTTTTTTTTTTTTTTTTTTTTTTTTTTTGTATTGTTGGAAGTCTCTAAATTACTACTTTTTACAATTATGTTTTTTATGAGATATTTTGTTACCATGGTATATTTTTAAAGAGGAATTTAACATTAATTAGTTAAAATTTGAATTTGTTGTTACTTGTGATCTTTTGGAGAAGAGTGTTAATTTGTTGATATATGTGTTTTGCCATCAGGATTTTTCCATTTGCAAAACAGTGAAGAATAAGTTCAAGATTATGCGGATCCACAACAACATATCAATCCCAAGAATGGATATGTTTTCACGCCTCCTAAAATGACTCCAACTCCAATACAACTTCCAAAGCCTTATATATGAAAGAATAGTACCAGAAGACTTCAATCGCATGTTTATGTTTTTAATAGAACTAGGACTTTGGAAACTGTATTGATGTTATTTTATCACTTTAATTTTTCATATTTTCAGAATGAAAAATTGTGAACTATGCTAATAAATAGTGTTTGGTTATTTTGCGCATCCAATGTTTCATGAGTATCTATCGACATATGTGCAATCTTTAACTATTTGTATTAAACTCACAAGTATTTTTGTATATTTTGAGTATTTTTATAACTATCACGTAAAATTTAAGTATCGGATAATGAAAGTGTCATTTGCATCTTCCTACATGGATCAATTATGAGTTCTTGTCAAATTATATGTAGTAAATAATAGTAATAAAATATAAAAGAACACATGGAACACATGACAAAAGACATGTAAATTAATAGTTGACCTATTGTTCTCCTATCGATGCATGATTATTCAAATTTGAAGTTAATCACAGTGTTGTTAATTAACTTCACTTGCAATATGTCTCTACTCTCCTTTTATTGTTTTTGCTTGGTTGATTCAATAACTGTCTTCTAAATTATTCTTTTTTCACTTCACTTCTTACAATTTCAAGCTGTGTTGCATGATCTATATGGTACATTATGCAGATTTTCAACTTAAGCTATTTCTTACAAGTTTTATATGTGCATTTTACACTATGAATAAAGAAAGAGAAGGCCTTAATATAAAAATATTATAGTTTAAGAAGTGATTTGATTTTTATTCTTATTACAGTTCTTACCTTTACTTAGACTTTGCTAAATTTGTTATATCATGTGATTGTGGAAATTCAGGCATTTACTTTGGAAAGATACCCTGCTCAAGTGTCAATTAGTCGAGAGTCACAAGATTTTAGGGTGAAGTTTCAGCAATGATAATATTTCATCGTGTGATGAACTTATTACTACTGGGCTACCGTCTTTTGTTCTTCCAAAGGATTTAATTTTTAAGTCCAAGGGGTTTGTTGCAGGGTTTACTGTTAGAGTTTTCTTAGTTATTTGTGTCTTGGTTTTTGTTGGCACTGATTTTGATTCAGAGGAAGCGTAAGAGAGAAAGAAAGAGGCAGGAAATGGAAGATTGGGAGCTGGAGTATTAGCCACACAAAATGTTGTATGAAGAAATTGAGGCAGCAACAAAGGGGTTCTCTGAGGAGAATGTGATTGGGTTTGGTGGGAATGGGAAAGTCTACAAGGGTGTTCTGAGGGGAGGGGTGGAGGTTGTTGTGAAGCACATTTCTCATGAAAATGACAGCGTGTGAGAATTTCTTGCTGAAGTTTCAAGCCTTGGAAGACTGAAGCAAAGGAACTTGGTAGCGTTGAGAGGTTGGTGCAAGAAAGATGTTAGGAGTTTCTTCTTAGTCTATGACTACATGGAAAATGGTAGCTTCGATAAGATGGTGTTTGATTGTGATGAGAGGAAGATGCTAAGTTATGAAGATAGGATAAGGATTATCAAAGATGTGGCTTTTGCAGTTTTGAACTTGCATGAGGGGTGGGAAGCTAAGGTTGTGCATAGGGACATCAAGGCCAACAATGTTTTGCTTGATAAGGATATGAATGGAAGGCTTGGGGATTTTGGGTTAGCCAGAATGCACAACCATGGTCAAGTTACTAGCACCACAAAATTGGTTGGAACAATGGGTTACATGGCTTTCGAAGTGTTCAAGACTGGAAGAGCTTCCACTCAGACAAATGTTTACATGTTTGGTATCTTGATTTTGGAGGTTTTATGTGGAAGGAGACCTTTGGAAGAAGGTAAGTCACAATGGGTGGAGTGGGTTTGGCAACTAATGGTACAAGGGCAAATTGTTTTTGCACTTGATGAAAGATTAAGGGCTAAGGAAGAGTTCAGTGAGCAAGAAGTGGAGAGGTTAATGCACTTGGGTTTGTTGTGTGCCTACCCTGAACCAAAGGTCAGGTCCACAATGAGACAAGTGGTGAATGTTCTAGAGGAAAAAACGAGGTCGATGATTCAGAATTTGAGAATATGGATAGTTATTTTCTCCAACAGTTGAAATCAAGGGATATATTGTCTGAGTATTCTCAGTATTTTAGCTATGCTTCACACCCAACTTTTCAAGATATTCGTAACTCTTCCTCAATGTCTCTTACTTGGTCAGAGTATTTAGTTGAGGGTAGGTGAACCTGTGTCATGAATGACAACACAGGATTTGTCCATTAGCTCATTGATGTATCAAACATAGGATTCATTTTCTAGCATCAGGAGTTGGATTTTTTTTTTTCAATATAATCATATAGAGTCCAGTTTTATTAGTTTTGAATTTTTTTGTACAGAATGTACCATTCTAGATTTGATCTGATACGGTATGCTTGATTACATCTATTATATATCAATATAAGTTTATACTCTGTAGCAACTCTAAGCCACACCAAACTATTATAGTGAATCTGCCAGGTATTTTCTCAAAAGCTATAATAAGACCTTTTGGCTTTTTGGTTAACGTATGGAAGCAAATAAGAAGATTGACTTTTGCCATCGCATGATTATAGTTAGGTGGGAATTTTGGCAGCAGATGCTGAATCTGCACCTAATAAGCAAAGCTATATTGACATCCAACAAACTTGGCATTTTCACATGTAAGCTGAGAACTCAAAATCACAAGAATGTAATGATTTGTCAAAAAACAGGCGTTGCATGATCTTAGACTTACCATATCCTCAAGATTTTTGAAGCAGTCACAATTCATTTGCAAATCACAGTGAAATTACAATAGTGAGCACAATTTTAAACTTTAGTGATAGGATAGAATAGTCTACCAGCAGTCACCTGGTGCATTAATTCTGGGGACAGCCTACCGTAAACAATTTGCCTCTTTCATCTATTTTTTAAGGAAACGCACCAAAAAAATTATGACACATTTTATGCTTTCATGTTATAGCTTGGTTTCTCATTTCACGTGGGACATTATCCAAGCATTACTTTTTTTGCTTTAGGGAAACACATTATACTATTTTTTCTTCAAAATACTACTATGTGGGGGCTGAAATCGAATGATTTCATGGTACTCTCACTTTTAGAAATATTAATTGTTTTTTAGCATGAAACTTATTGAATTAATTTGTACAAGTAACACAAGTCACTAATTTTACTTATAGATTATAGAAAATGCACTACGAGTTGAACGAGGACAGTTGAATGTTAAAGGGAGTCTTTTTACCACTGCACAAAACAAGCAATATGATAATAGTATTATTCTTATTATTATGTTTAATTTTTAATTATAAAAATAATTTAATAATTTTATATATTAAAATAATTATTATACTTATCATATCATTCTCAAATTTTTATAAATTTTCTTCTTAAATCTTACCATCTTTTCTTTAATTCAAACAACCAAACTTTCTACATACTTTCATCTCAAATCAACTCAAATTCACTCTCTCAAATTCTCTCCCTAATTCAAACACACCTTAAAAGATGAAGTTGTTCGAATAGAAATTTCGTAAAAGTTGGTTCATGTAGAAATGTAATTTTTTTTTTTAAAAAAAAAAGACTCATTTTTCATTTATCAAGCTTCAAATCTTATGTGAACTTTTTTTTAAATGTTAAGATACTTTATTGTTTATTTATTTATATTTAAGATTTTATTTATTTATTTATTTATAAATATTTATTTATTTATATAATTTAAATATTTTAATATTTAAGAAGATATTAAGCTAAACTTTGTGAAAGATATTCGAAAAAAGCTAAAGGATACTTAGACAAGACATTCAGTTAAGTTTCATGAAAGATATCCAACAAAGGCTAAAGGACATTCAGAAAAGGCTAAGGGGCACTAAAAAAAAGTTAAAGGACACTTGGAAAAGACTAACAGTGTTTGGATAAGAAGATTTGAGTGGTTCTACTCTAAAAGATTAGACGATGAATTGTTGAAGATCACACATGTTTGGTTCAAAGGATTAGTAAGGATAATGAGGGATGATTTGCATGAGATGATATGCAACCCTTTGAAGATGTTTGGTTCAAGGGATTAGCATGGATAGATGAGGGATGATTTGCACGAGATGATATGCAACCCTTTGAAGAGATTGGCAAGGATGTCAACTCAACACCCTTAAAATTACAAAATAATCCTTAAATATATACATATAACTATAATCAATTATATATTATAAATTTAATATATAATAATTATATATTATAATATAATAAATAATAATATTAAAATAAAAATTTTATATATTAAATTAATTGATTTATAATAATATAAATTCAATATAGTAATAATATTGTGTAAATTTAGTATAAAATATTAATAAATTTAATTTATTAATTATATTTATCAATTTAATAATATTTTGTTAAATTAATTTAAATAAAGTTAATTGTATTATTAAAAATTTTTAAAAAGTAAAACTATTAAAATTAACTAAATTAAAAATTTATTATTTTTAATTATTTTTAAAGTTAAGGGTAAAATTATAATTACAAAATTTTATTCATTAAAACTAATTTATATCTATCACATCATTCATAAACTTTCACAAACATCTCTTTCAAATCCCTCCAAACCTCACCATTTATCCATTAATCCAAACAACTTTACCATCTATACACAATCCATTCAAATTCATCCAAATCCATTTCCTTAAATTGACTCCCTCAACCAAATAAAAGCCTAAAGGATACTCGAAAAAGACTAAAGGATACTCATAATTATGATATATTGTCTATTTTATTGATTTCTATTCTTTTCTATATTGTCTTTTCCTGTTTCTGAGTCATACTTTGAGATTTTTCATCCACTATTAGTGTATTTTTTACGATTTAGAATGTCAGCATGATTTGAGGAAAAATGCATATATGTATAATGTTATTTATTTGAAACATTGATCAATCAATTACAATTAAAAATAATATTTAATCACTATTAAGTATCATTCAAAACTTCCAAACTGAGGTAAGATATGACAATCCAAACTTTAATTATATATTTTGTCCAACAAAATATATAACTTATTGATGTTAACACAAACTATTGTGTTGTTGTACTCTTTAGGGTGTCGTCTTGGATGATGATAATAGATGTTCTTTGTCTTAAACAGTCACTAAAAGCAGCAACATTTGAAAAATGAAATGAACATATTCGTGTCTTAAACTTCATCTACTTTGTGTAAGGTGCTCAACTTTAAATCTATTAACACAAAATGTTTTGTAATGTTTGTAACCTTTGTTTTTGTAATTCGAACATGATTTAAGGAACAATTTATTTACGGTTATTGCACTTCATTTCTTTTTTTGCATATGGGTGTTATTTATTTGGAACATTGACCAAGCTTTACTTTTTATATTCAAAATGTTGTTTTCTTTGTTTGAACAATTTTGATCATTTTCTATTATTTTTTTAATCCACGATTATTTTATTTTTCTAACTTAAAATAAAACGCGATTTAAGAAAAAAAAATAGTATGTGTTACTTTAATATTTCCACTGGTATTGCATTTTATTATTTTTTATGTGAATATGATTTTATTTATTTTCACATTGTTCCATTTCAATTTCAAGAATACACTTACAATTAAACATAGAAGAACTTCGTCAAAATATACTGCAAAATACCCGTGTATTGTGCGGGTCCAAGAACTAGTAGTATACATATATGCATTTTTCCTTAAATCATGTTAACATTTTAAATAGTGAAAGATACAATAATATTGGATGAAAAATCTCAAAGTATGACTCAGAAATAGTGAAATACAATATAAAAATGAATAGAAATAAAAGAAATAGACAATATATCATAATTTTGAGTATCTTTTAGTCTTTTGTGAGTATCTTTTGGCCCTTTTCAAGTATCCTTTAGCTTTTCCGAGTGTACTTCAGTCTTTTTTAATATTCTTTAGCTTTTTCTAAATGTCTTTCACAAAACTTAGCCAAATGCCTTTTTGAATATTTTTTAACCTATTCCGAATGTCTTTCAATAAGTTTAGCTTAATATCTTCTTAAATATTAAAATATTTAAAATAAATAAAAAAAGATAAATATTAAAATAAATATTTATAAAAGAATAAATAATAAATTAATTAAATCTTAAATATAGATTTAAGATTTTAGAAAAAAGTTCAGATAAAATTTGAAGCTTGACAAATCATTTATTAAGTGAAAATGCTTTTCAATCTCCAATATTAACAATTCATTCTTATAAAATTATTAAAATAGTACTAATTTAATATTTCAAACTTCGAAGTATGATTAACATGTAAATACAAATTCATATTCGTATATAACATAATATATAATATATGACATGTGTAATATATTTAAAATATAAAAAATATAGATATTAAAATTAAACTTTATAAATAAATGAATGAAGAATAAAAAATGAAAAATAAAAAATTATATATAAATAGAAGTTTATACAGGATTTGTTCGAAATCACAAAACATTTAATCTTTGATTTCGATAAAACTTTTAATGTCCAAGATTAAAGAACTCATTTTTTCTAAAATTAATAAAAAAATAATATAAATTTCAAATTTCAAACACCGAAAGTCTCATTTCAAATATCGAAAGTCTCATTGACCTGCGAATATTAATTTTATTTAATATATAATATAATGTATGATGTAATATATAATATATAATATATTTAAAATATGTAAATAGAAAAAGATAGGTATTAAAATGCATATTTACAAATATATAAATAAATAAAATTTAAATATAAATAATATTTAAAAATACTTAATAAATGAGAAATTACTCATTGAGTCTAAAAAACTTTTCTATGTTTCTAGATTAAACAATTATTTTATAAAATTATTAAATAAAATTATTTTAATATTCAAATTCTGATGGACATGTAAATGTAAAATTTCTATTTAATATAATATATAACATGTAATATAATATATATATATATATATATATATATTAAAAATATA
>Ga0209489_107447_pt1 | contig 16281 bp, 10 predicted proteins | sample SiratrowhiteBW_FD_187527 | JGI IMG/M metagenome (GOLD analysis project Ga0209489, IMG submission 187527) | Root nodule microbial communities of legume samples collected from California, USA - Siratro white BW (SPAdes) (version 2) | ecosystem: Host-associated > Plants > Roots > Nodule | place... | reverse complement strand
ATATATATATATATATATATATATATATATATTGAATATAAATTTTATATTATTGAATCAATTTTGTAAATTTAAATTTCATTTAAATTTTATTATTTTAATATGGTATAAGTTATTAAAAAATTATTATTATGTCACCTGCAATTGATTCTTTTTTATTCCTATACTAAATGTCTATGTTGTAATTACAAATATAATCTATAATATTGTGTACATAAATAACATCATTTTAAACTCCTCGTAATGTAATGATGGGAAAAGTATTCACATGATGAAAAATATAAGTTAAATACTTGAGTAGAATTAAACCATTCACTCATATGATGAATAAAACACCATTCTAACCTAAAAAAAAAAAACAATACTTCATTAAGTGACTAACAATGAGTTCACCCATAAAGCTCATGGTATCTAAAAGATTGAATAAATGAAAGAAAAAACTTACATAACAATTGGCCAACCTGAAAAGAAATTGCTACGAAACACAAAAGCAGCTAAGACATGTATGTAAGTGCCCGCTATGGTGAAGTGAAAGGGAGAAGAAAACCAAAGTGCAAATGAAGGAAGAGAAATTCAGAAGAGAGGGCTTTGCACAAACGCGTACAGAGGAAACTTCTTTCACACTATATTTACTCTTCAACTTAAAGTTAAAAAAGTAATACATATTTTTTACTCGATTTAAACTATAACATGTTTACTTGCAGGTTTAAGATTTAGATTTAAGTTATAAAAGTAATACATATTTTTTAGGTTTATTTACAGAAATGGTGTAGATTTTTTCGTAAATCTCATAAATAAGTAAATTTTAAAAAAATTACAACAATGGATAAGTCGTCAGCGGTTGCATGAAACGAAAGTAAAAAGTTGTATCTCAAATCCCGACTTAACTGTGTAAAATTATTTTTTTATTATTTTATTTGAAATCGTGTAATTTTGAACCAATTGAGTACTTTTTTTTTAGTTAGTAGTCGTGCTTACATGCACAACTCTTGTTTAATATATTTATTTTTTATTTTTTTTCTTCCACCACTAGTTGTTGTAGGAAGCATGACTTAAGTTATTTTTTTTTAAATCTTAACGAAACTTGTATATTATATTATATATATTATTGTACTTATAAAATTATATATATATATATATATATATATATATATATATAAAATTTATCAAATTACATATATTATTCTATTTATTCTATAAAAATGAAAAATTTGACATTTTAAATATTAAGATTTCAATTTTGAAATTTGAATATTTATCAAAATGAAATAAATACAATGGATATAGAAAAAATTAAATATTTAATTAGAAAATAATTTTAAAAGGATCTATTTTTAAAAAAATTGTGTTTGATAAGATGAGTTACAATTTAATAAAAAGAAAAAATAGCAATATATGCATGTTTTACATGATTAATTTGACATATTTCCAAAATAATTTTAAATTATTTTTTTAAAAAAAGAAGTTAAAATCGGCCTTCCTAACACAATTTTGAATAGGACAAAATAAAAAAAACTTCTGCAACGTGCATGCAAGCACGACTTGCTCATTTCAGTAAATTTTTAAAAATCTGCCCATTTTTAAAATTTCGATATGAATTTGCACTAATTATGTAAAAACGCCTATTTTTTACTCGATTTAAAGTATAACATGTATACTTGCAGGTTTAAGATTTAGATTTACAGTATAACCTCACGTAAAGGAAAAGTTAATGATGTTAGCAAAGGAGAACCTACATAATTGTCATGTAAAAGTAGGGGAACAAAATAAGTTGTTTAATATAAAAATTAAAATCAATATTTATTGAAAGATAAGTTGAAAAGGATATTGCTTATTTTTGTTATTATTATAATCATCATCACTTTGTATACTATTAAACAACCTTTGTTTAATTCTTTTATAAATATTTAAGTTTTAATTGGATGATTATTACGTCTTAATTATAGGATAAATTGAAATTATATATATATATATATATATATATATATATATATATATATATATATAATATTCATTTATTTAGTTATAATATATTAAAAGTGTAAGTTGACGAGTCACTCCATCTCATGTGCTTATATTGACGTGGTGGGATGAACACATGGACAAAATTTCCCTTAATTAAAATTGATTATAGATTAATATGTCAAACTCAACTTATCAATGACTTATTTATATAATCTAAATATTGAAGATGATGCATTTTTTTTTTTTCATTTCGTCTTTTCTGATGGACCATCTACTTACAATGGTATACTAGCCTCCCAAGTTTGAGAACTAGTTAAGAGAAATTGACCTAATTGTAGGAATGAGCGGATAGATACTTATTAGCTTTTTTGGTGTACTATTCAGTCATATGAGCACACTAGCCCCCCAAAACTCGAGGGCTAGTCCTGAGAGCTTTGTTTGACTGTAGGGATGGACGAATAGATACTGACTTTTTGGTGTACTATTCGGCTAAGTTGCACTATTAGGAAGTCGTGTCGATTCTTATTTATGAGGTCGTTGGGCGCTTCATAGTCAGCATGCTTAGGGCTTACGTAAGCCCTTTTTCAAGATCTGTGCCATAGATGATCTAACGACCGATGACTTGCGATGTCGCCTCTTTCAAGTGCCTGTGGTGGGTCTTTCCTATAAATAGGGGTTCTTGTCACAATTTACTCGTTGTGAGATTGCCGTTCCGTTATCTGACATCTAAGATCTTCGATTTCCGGTGCGAGAGTGGCTAGGTGCAAGGCGTTCATTTCGCAAGGTAACAATGTCGTCCTCTCTTTCGTCTTCATCTTCAATTCGTCTTAGTGAATCCACCAGTAGTGGTTCATATTGGAGTATCGCCCATGGGGCGGACTCTTGACTCTCGTGACATGTCAAAGGAGGCGTGCAAGTCTCGGGTGCGAGAAGACCATGTTGATGAGGTGTCTCGATTAGCCGTAGAGATTGTTGAATACGATTTACCTCGTCGAATTGGTTATGAGTGGGCACATGGGTTTGTCAAGTGTCATTTTTCCAAATACCGTTGGTCTTCTATGGTGGAAAGCTATGCGGCTGCATATCACATTATAGCCGAGGGTGTTCTAGAAGGTGCACTTTCACTAGAGAGATGCTCTGCTGTGGACAACGTCTGTCATGGGCAAAAAGCTCACGGTTCAGACTTTTTCTTCATGTACGGGTGTTTGTTCATAGACTCTCACGTTCGTGTTCCTTTTGACGAATTCACTATAGGTGTGCTCAGTACTTTAAACGTTGCCCCCACCCAACTACACCCCAACTCCTAGGCGTCTCTTCGTGCCTTAAGAGTTCTGGCAAAGATGTTTCGGCTGAAGTCGTCTCCTCGTGTGTTTTTACATTTTTACAGTTTCTATCCTTCTTATCCGATTAGATGGTTGTCTTTAGTGAGCTAATCAGGGGTCGCCCTCTTTACTGCTTTTTGCTATTATAAATATTTTCAAAACACGTTTTTCAAAATTTATATTTCGCCCACCAGACGACACTATTTCTTTAATGGGAACACACCCAAATTTCTCTTCTATTGGACCCGAGAGCCTGTTGGTTATCTCTCTTGGCCGAGGTCATCCGTGACCGAGGACGATAAGAAGATATTTGATATCCTAAATCAATTACCCTGGCGGCTTCCAATTCAAAAAATTCTTAAGCTTTTTCTTACTTCTTAACGTTGAGTGAATTTAAAGGGTATGTTTATTTTCTTTATGACTGCTTAGTTGTCGATTTTAACTCTGTTGAATCATTTATATACTTTCAGGTATTATGGCTCAGCAAGGCGTCAACTTCATGGGCTTTCTTGACCATCCTTCACTTGTTGTTAGATTTCTTAACCATAACCACATTGGTTATCCAAGTGGTGTAATGTGCCTCCTGGATGAATCCTGCCTTAAGGAGCTTATCGGCTTCTGCTTTAGCCGTTTGTCGCCCAATTTCCTCTTTTTCTGGGCTACCAGGCTAGCCTCACTACATATGGATAGTTTATAGACGATGATACTAGGGTCAACACCCGGTATGTTAGCAACTGTCCAAGCGAACAAATCGGCGTTTTCCTGTAGCAAGGTATTAACTTCTATTTCTCTTCCTTCTGCAATGAGGTCCCAATCTTGGTCGTATGCTCAGGGCCTCTTAACGGGACAACACTAACATCCTCGCCCGGCTCCACTTGGACATCCTCTACTCTTGGATCGAGATTAGCCAGGGCTACCATATGCTCATGACCCAAACTTCTCTCCCTAACTCGCACCAAGGCCTTCTCCGCTTCCCGCCCTTGGTATGTTGGCTCTATCTTAAGGCTAGCGACATAGCACTCCCTTGTAGTCTTCTGGTTTACATGCACTGTGATCACATCTCCAGATGGAGAGGGAAACTTCATTGCCAAATTAGGGGTCGACATGATCACACCAAGCTGATTGAGGGATGGTCTTCCTAATAGCACATTGTAAGAAGTGTTTGCATCAACAAGGAGGTATCTTATCTTGATTGTCTTACTTTCCGTCTTTCCCTCACCAAATTTGGTGTACAGATCAATATAACCACGTGTGTCTACCCGTTCACCCAAGAAACCAATGATTTGATCCTCATAGTACTGGATATCAGACTCAGAAATTTGCAACTTCTTGAAGGTTTTCCAATACAGTATGTCGACCGAACTTGCCTGATTGACTAAGGTTTTCATTACTGTGAAGTTTTCGATTTCCATGGTAATAACCATGGGGTCGTCTTGGGCGGGGTCAATGCCTTTGAAGTCGACATCTGTAAAGGTAATGCGAGGCATCCGCTTGCGTAAAGGGAGGCTGATGGCGTTCACGTCTTGAATCGTCCTTAGATGTTTCTTTGTGGCAGTCGTGGTTGACCTTCTTCCTGTAAATCCTTCCGCATTTGAGTTGATGACTCCTTTGAGTGCTGAGTCCTGGGGCTGACGCTGGATTTCATCATCAGCCCTCCGTCGCCAAACTGGTCTTTCCTTCGCTTGGCTCTGTTGTGATTCTCATGACCGCCGCGATTCTCTGGTGTTCTCTCTCTTCTCCTTGAGGTTTGCGTCGGGCATTGTACAAATCGCCCTAGATGACTTGTTTGAATAAGCTCTTCTACTTTGTCTTTCAATGCCACACATTCCTCTGTGTGGTGGCCGTAATTATGATGGTAACGACAGTGCTTTGACATATCCTCATTCCTTGGGGTAGTTGTTTTCTTTGTTCTAAACTCTCTAAGCTCCTCTAACTGCATGAACTTTGTGGCTCTTCTTCTTAACTCATTTAGGTTGGACGCCGGCTCCATGCATAGGCTATCTGCAAACGATCCTGGCCTGAGGTCGGTCACCAGGTGATGGAGCGCTACTTCGGGGTTGAGATTTCGGATTTGCAACGTGAATTTTCCAAATCTTTCCATGAATGCTCGGAGGGTTTCGCCTTTCTCTTGTTTGATGTTGAGGAGGGCCAGGGAGGTCAAATGATGCAGTTTGTTGGTGGAAAATTGGGTGCCAAATAGTCCCACCAAGGTCGTAAAGGAGTTGATAGAGAAATGGGAGAAACAGGTAAACTAAATGTCATTCCTTTCAATGAAGTTGGGAATACTCGGCATATGACTGCTTGATCCGTAGTATACAGGCACATCTGAGTCTCGTAGGTGTCAATATGTTCGTCCGGATCTGCCGACCCATCGTACCTATCCATGCCAAGTCCCTTCCACCTAGCCAGCAACCCCGGGTCCAAAATACTATCCACAAAAGGGTGACACCACTCTTCAAATGATGGGTTATATCCCGAATCACTAAATGGGGATTCCTCTTCCTCCGTATTATTGTTTTTATTCACTTGGGATCGACTCGAGTGAGTTACGACCTTAGTTCGGTCCACCCTATGGGTCGAGGGGGTCGATCGTTCTCCATACAACTTCCTCTTCATATCCTTGTTTTCTTGCTTAAGGGCATGCAAGCGATCCTCGTTTCTCTGCTTCATTTCTGCCATTTTGCATTGCAATGAGAGAAAAGGGTCATCGGGTTTAGGCTTGCCATGGTGTTGTCTCACCTCTGATCGTGAACCAAGCTTCGGGTTGATACCATTCAAGTCTTTAACTCGCCTCCGGGCCCCATGGTGGGCGCCAAATGTTCTTAAAGAGACCTAGAGGGGAATTCTTCCGAGTTGGGGTCTTTGGTCTTGAACGTCCAATCTTCACTTGTGTACTTTGATGTCAAGTGAGGACATTAAGCTCCTGATGGGCGAGTGGGAGGACACTTGCAAAAGACGCTCTGATGCCAAAGTTAGTATTAGGATATCTGTGATATCTGACATATTATAAGGGTTAAATCAGCGTACCCCTTTAAGGGTCAATCGAGTTGTATTTATAGAGGTCAAAACCTGTATGGATGCGCTGTGATTGGTCGAGATTCATGACCATGGCAACTTTTCTACAGGCTGTCACTTTCAGGAATGACCTGATGAGCTGGCAGCAACAGGTTTTGTAATTTCCTAGTACTCTTCGGCTTAGACTGGGTACATGTCGTCTTTTCTGGTGGACCACCCGATCATGATTGTACAATTATTAATATAATTTTATATGGTTATACCAAATATATTAAAGTTAATTGAGATCACTTTATATTCTTAGAGACTAAATACTGTGTTGAATTCTCTTTGATCAAAGAAACAATTTCATCGACAAGTTTTACAATTTTTACAATTGTAATCTAGGTGATCCAATGTTTATTATAAGATGTGAGTAAAATATGTGGACTGCTTCTTCCTGCACCTCTAAGATTTTTTTGAACACCTCCAAATTTTAAAATTTTTCCAAAACTGCTCTGTTTAAAGCGATTATTGTGCCCTTTACCATTTAAAAACGAATAAGAATACTTCCGAAATGGGCAAATCCAAAAGCCAATTCTGAATCCATAAATAGCTTCCAGAATTGCCTATTCCGAAAAAGAGGTGTCATTAAAAATACTTTCGAAATAGGTAAATCCAGAAGTTATTTCCTAATTTGGAATTGGCTTTCGGATTTGTCTATTTCAAGAGTATTTTTTCGAAAAAAATAAATTTTGGAAAGATAATTCCGAAAGCCAATTTTGAATCCAGAAATAGCTTCCAAAATTGTCTATTCCGAAAATGAATGTGTAAAAAAATCATTACATTATTAATTATCTTATTATATCATTGCCTATTTTGAAATTTCCTATTCCGAAAGTGAATATATCAAAATAATTATATCATTGTCTATTTAAGAATTCCAAAATATGCAATAATATAATGAGACAATGATATCATTCCAGAATAGGCAATGATATAATTATTTTGATATAATTCCAAAATAGACAATGATATAATTATTTTGATATGATTCCAGAATAGACAATGATATAATTATTTTGATATAATTCTAAAATAGACAATGATATAATTTCAGAATAGGCAATCATATAATTATTTTGATATAATTCTGGCAATCATATAACTATTTTGATATAATTTCATAATAGACAATTATATAATCATTTTGATATAATTTTATAATAGGCAATGATATAATTATTTTGACACCTTCACTACTGAAATAGGAAATTTCAGAATAGGTAATGATATAATGAGATAATTAATAATATAATAATTTTTGTTGACACCTTCAATTCTGGAATAGGCAATTTCGAAAGATATTTCTATATCTCGAATTGACTTCTGAAATTATCTATTTCGAAATTCATTTTTAAAAAAAATATTTCCGGAATAGGTAAATCCGGAAGTCAATTCCAGATTTTCCTATTTCGAAAGTGTTTTTAATGACACCTCCTTTTTTGGAATAAGCAATTTCGGAAGTTATTTCCGAATCAGAATTGGCTTCCGAATTTGCCTATTCCGAAAGTAATCTTATTCTTTTTTAAGGTTAAGGTTAAGGACATTTTGGTTTGCATAGTAATAATGAAGGGCAATTTTGACCTCTTTTAAAAATTTTGTGGTGTCTCAAGAAATACTTGGAGGTGCAGGAAGCAGCAGTCAAATATGTGTTGTGTGGGTTTTTTCAAGTTAGGCCTAACAACATTTTATTTTAAAAATAATAAAATATTATGACACTCAAAATTGGCTCCTTTTAAGTAAATAATGTGACTCAGTAGGTTTTTATTCTCCACACAAGAAAAAGAGTGACAAGAACAGATTGTGCTTTGTCATTTGGAGTTTCTGTTTACTTTGGGTGACTGTTTGAGTTCTCATTTGTGCTTTATTTTTGGTGAAATTTCATCCTCCTCCTCTCACAATTGACATCAATATGGTATTTTTAGAATTTTATTTCTCTCACAGTATCCCTATATGAATACACTCTGTTTACCTATTGAGTGTTTAGAACTGAGATTATTTTTTAAAAGTGTTTCTATGTACTCTTTATATTTTACTGTGGAGATTTTTTATAGATTAGGTCCAATAGTTTTTGTTCTTCTTATTAGAGGTTTCCACGTTAAATATTTGGTGTGCTTTTCTCTCTTGCATATTTATTTTTATACTCTCTAAAATTTATTTTTAAATTGTGGTATATTACACTTCTCATTTTAAGTGAAAAAAAGTTTTATTTTTCACTCATATAATTTGAATAATTTTTTCCATTTGAATAATTTTTTCCGCCGTAAAAGTGCCTTTCCCATCAATATGGTATATGAAATATGATATATTTGAAAAATATTAAAAGTTGGTTCTTACTATCGGTATTTAGTTATAAATTTATAATGACATTGGTTTGCTATAATTAAGTTGTATTTTTATTTTGGTAAGTAGGCCTGATAGCATTTTCTGGAATAGGACTAATTTATTTTGACTTGATGTATAAATTTTATTTCTTTTATAATTCATCACATATTCACACTATCATTCTTCCCTCCAAATTATATATACATATATATAGCAGTCTTTGAGGTATGCAAACATGTCTACTCACCTAATGGAATTAAGTGTTTCCACTCTAGTTCTCTATCCTGCATCACAGGCACAAGAGTCTAAAGAAGAGAATGAAGTTTTATGTTTTGACTCAAATTTTCAGGAGATGAAAGGGGAATTGCCCAAAGAGTTCTTTTGGCCTTCTGGGGATTTGGTTAAGGCCACCCAAGAAGAGTTGATGGAACCCCTTGTAGATTTAGGAATCATGAAGAGTGGTGATGAGAAAGCAATTGCCAAAACTGCAGAGGTTGTGAGGAATGCCTGCTTGAAGCATGGCTTCTTCCAAGTGATCAACCATGGTGTGAACCCAGATCTCATAGATGCTGCCTACCATGAAATTGACACCATTTTCAAGCTCCCCTTGAGCAAAAAACTCACTGCTCAGAGAAAACCTGGTGCAGTCTCTGGCTACTCTGGTGCTCATGCAGATCGTTACTCCTCCAAATTGCCATGGAAAGAGACATTTTCTTTCCTATTCCATCACCAAGGCTTCTCCAATTCCCAGATTGTTGACTACTTTGAATCTGTCTTAGGCCAGGACCTTCAACACACAGGGTAAGATCATCCACGTTCAATTTCATTATGTTTGTATAGGTTACTGCATTAATTATACATGATGGGGAGATATTTTATTTCTCCTATATGAGATATTTGTTTTATAAACTAAATTCAATACAATAAAATCATAACATTGTAATTTTCTTTCAACAAATTCATTCTCAAGAACAAGTAATTGTTCAGTAATGGATTAAAGTTTATGAATCAAGTAAATAAGACTCATAAAAAATTGATAATTTTTAACAAATTTTATCAAATAACGAGAACACATGAGAGAGTATATGATGTGAATGTTTCTCCTTCACTATATGACAAAGTTGGTTTTGTTACATTATAGCTTGTTACATGACCCACTATGTTCTTGAACAAATTTATTTATGAAAGAATAATTATTACAACTACTCATTGGCAAGCCACCTGTAACAAAACAAATAATATCTGCATATCAATTATCATCACATACCAATACATGTCTGAAACCTATATTTTTTAATGTATTTTAAAAATAATGTGTCAAATTGGATAGTATTTTTTTCAGATATTAAAGGTCATCAATCAAACTTTGAACACATATCATCATACTTTAAAATATTATATTTGCTTGTCGTGGTATTCCTTATTGAAAATAAAATAGAGTTTATGAGGACCCAACTGTGCCCTATGTGACGTGGCACGTTTCAGCAAGGACAACTTGGTTGATGTGCCACAATTATGGAACTTAATTAGCCAAAAAGAGAGACAGAAATCAACAGGTTCCTTAAATAACATGGATTTTGTTGTCTTTGTGTAACTGGAATTATGGTTTTTGCAATAGGAGGGTGTATCAAGAGTACTGTGAAGCAATGAAGGAGTTATGTTCAGTACTAATGGAGCTCTTGGGAATAAGTTTGGGAGTGGATGGTTTGCATTATCAAAACTTTTTTGAAGATGGAGGCTCAATAATGAGGTGCAACTATTATCCACCTTGCAACAGTGCCAACCTCACATTAGGAACTGGCCCTCACACTGATCCAACCTCACTCACCATTCTTCATCAAGACCAAGTTGGAGGCTTAGAAGTTTTTGTTGATAACAAATGGCGTGCTGTTCGCCCTCGATCTGAAGCCTTCGTCGTAAACATTGGTGACACTTTCGTGGTACGTATGCAAACTATCTATGTTATTATGTTTTTTTTCCTTTTTTCCATGTTAATTATCACTGTTGCATATATTATATATACATGTATCTAACTTCACAAAACGTTAAGTTTAATTTAATATTACAAAATAACTTGTAATAAAGTGAGATTGGCTTTTATTGATATATTTTATCAATTGTACTTTTATATAATGTAAGATTCTCAACCATGAAAAATAGTTTAATAAATAAAATAGTTTGACTAATGAGAAAAAAAATATAAGTTTCGTGCAACAATAAAAATTCAAATAAAATTTCATAAATTTGTTTGATTTGACTAAATCTAACTACATGTACAAATATAATGCTCTTGAAGCTTTTTGTTTGAAAACCTCTTCTTGTTTATCTTTTCTGTTATTGATAAAAAAAATATTCAAATATAATGTTTGAAAACGTAATAAAATCAACTTTTTTATTTAAGAACTCTAACTTGTAAAAATAATTAGTAGTGCTGTATAAATGAATTATACATTATTAGCATTTTCACTCAAATCTCTGCAATAAACAAATGAATAAATGAAATGATTTTATTTTAACTCTTTACTTCCAGTTAAACCTTTAATCGTATGTTCTTGTTGCATTATATTTATCAGCCTGTTGGGTCTATTCTGACTTTTAAGGCTATTTATACTTTTTAAAGATATTTTTTTTATTAAAAACTGTACGATAAATTTTGAGATAATTAATAGATAGTTATTTTTATTTGGGAAATTCTAAAGTTAGAAAATATCTTTAATTTTTCTAAACAAACTAAAAGATTAATTTTTTTTACATATATATATATATGATAAAAATACTAAAGTCAATCTAAATATACAATTCATTGTCTGAAACACTAGGCTTCTCACTTATACAATAAAGAATGGATGACAATATAGAAGTGACAAAAGAAAAATAAAGAAAAAAAATTGATGTGATACATAAGTAGATGGCTGTGGCATGTATCCATTATTAGATAAAGTATAAAATAATTATGCATTGAGCTATATGTCAACATTTTAGATTTATTTAATTTTATAAATCTAACTAGCTTTATGAAATTGATTTACAAACTAAAATTTTCACTCACTCACTTATATATTGTTCATATTTTTAATATATGTGAATATTTAACCAATTGTAGTGTCTGTTTGCATCTCATGACACTTGTTTTTCTTCTCTCTTTTTATCTGTAGCAGTACGTTTAACAATCATGACATAATCATACACTCAATTATACAACATGTCTATTTCTATACGGGAGATGATACTTTACACTGAGAATAATAACTTATTCTTATTTGAAACTAAAAAATAATATTATTTTATTAAAATATAATATTTTATTATAAAAATTAGGAGTAAAATGGTGTTATCTTAATACAGGAGTGTCAAAATAAAATTATTCTTTCTACACTGCATTGTGTGAATGCATTTGGTCACCTTTTTCTTTTGTCTGTTCTGTACTTTAATTTGGCCACTTGACCAGAATAGTCCAACAACTATTAGGCAATTTGTGGCAACGGTTTAAGGCCTCAAAATTTCTTTATTTTATTATTTGTAACATTGTTTGCCCCATCATTAATTTTTTCTAAAATGTGGTATTAGAAGACTAAATTTCTATTCCTTTTAATTAAACAATAAATTAACATTAGTCCAAGACATAAGTATCACTAAAAACATGTTCTTTAATGCTTGTTAGAGAAAATGTGTTAGAAGAAATGTTATTGCATGTTTTTTTCCTATCACAGAACTATGAATAGATGAAATGATTGACTGAAAATGGTGTTGTTGGTGTGGTAGGCATTGTCAAATGGGAGATACAAGAGTTGTCTCCACAGGGCAGTGGTGAACACATTGAGTGTGAGAAGGTCACTGGTTTACTTTGTGTGTCCAAGAGAGGACAAAGTGGTGAGGCCCCCAGAGATTCTTACAAGCAAAAATGAGGAAAGAAAGTACCCTGATTTTACGTGGTCCGATTTGCGTGAATTCACACAAAAACACTATAGGGCTGATGTTGCTACACTCCAAAGCTTCATTCAGTGGCAAAGCTCTTCCAACTCCTCCAACTTCTAGTTGCTTATGTTATGAATGATTATTGCCATGCCTCTCTTGGCTAATCATCATTGTTTACTTTTTGCATAATATCAATAACCTTCTTCTGGAGTTTGAAAACAGCTCAACTTGCACTTGTAATCCATGAAGTCATTTATGGTAGTGTTTGATTGATTCTACATTTTGTGGTGTGTTAATAAATATGGATTACTTTATTAGGGTTTGATTGAACCTACATTTTGTTTTGTGTTAATAAATATGGTTTACTTTTATTTGTCAGTTCAATGTTTAAGATGGTATGATTGAATGACATAATAATAAATATGTTAATAAATAGTGTGGGGTTGAGTGAGTATATTACCAAATTTAATTAATTTTAAATTGCTGGGTTGTGTTTTTGGAAGTAATCAATAAGAATTTTTATGTCTTAGAAAAACTTTATAATTCAAACATTTATTTATGGTAATGCAATAATTCCACCTACCATGATAGTGTCAAGGAACAAGATTAGGGTTCTTAAAAGAAAAAATCACTAACAAGGAATCACTTTCTTGTTAACTCAATACCAGGCATAATATCAAGATTTTCAGCCTTCGAAGCTATGAAAAACCTCGCGCATATTCTCAACTATTATTTCTAAAAATACCTGAACAAACAGCAAAACTAGAATTACTATAAGTAGCCTCATACACATTATATTTAACATAATCAATCATGAGAGACTTCCAAACAGCTATCATAATTTTAGGAGTTTTATTATCATGAATATTGATATTAAAAACCTTCAATGTCACAAATTCTTCGGTATTATTCTCCAGTCACACCTTTATAAATATTCTCAGTGATTCCTACACCCATATTATGATAAGATTCTTTAAGGAGATGATATTAATAGGGTTATTAAATTGTTTAGACTTTCTCATTTCCATATACATCATATAACACGAATAAAACCCATCATACGGATACTTGAACTTGCGTACTTCCAGAATTATTAAGAACTTGTAAAGCCGAAACAATAGAACTATTATCAAGTAAACAGTTATAAATGTGCCTTGAAACTAATTCCAAAGTTGCATCATAACTTTGCACCCAAAGATGAGATGATGAGTCTTTTCCAAATGCTTAGAACATAAACAATACATAAATATAAGTGAATTCCACTCTTTTGAAGATGTGTTGGAATAAATTAAAAAATGAGATCTTTTTGAAATTAATAAAATAATTAAAATTGTGATATTTTTATTTAAAAATTATTTTTCAAGTTTTTTCATACAAAATTATTATTAAATTATCATAATTAATTATATTTAAAATATCTTTTTCAATAGATAATAAAGCCAATCTGTTTTATTGTTAAGACATTGTTGATTTTAAATAAGATTTTATTAATTTAAGTTTCAAAAAACTCTTTCCAGCTGAATCAACTGATACTTAAATTGTTAACGTTATTTTATATATTATATATGCATTTAGAAAAGAATTTGTTTTTTTTATATATTTAAGAATGTCAATTGATTTATCATTTTTTAATTCTATAATCTTTTTTAAGATATTTAATCCTGAAAATAAATCTAAGCCATGAGGATCCAACAAATTACCATTTTAAAATATTTTTCAAGGTTTAGGCATTTTTCTAATTTATTTTTTTGTTTATTTTTATAAATTTATCCATAGTCCCTTTTTGTAATTCAACAAAAATTTGAACTCTTATCTTTCTTTAAAGTTTTGAATAACCTGATTCATATCTTCTAGTTGACATATTTTTATATTTTTATATAAAATAAAAAAAAAATATATATATATATATATATATATATATATATATATATATATAACACTGAATATAACTTATAAGTATATAAAATAAGATTAAGTTAAAAAAATAAAACCTGATTTATTAGAAGTAGACTTTAAGCCTAACTCAACTGGCTTGTAAGGTGAGGTTTTTACCCACTTATAAACTATTGAAAGACATCATCTCTAGTTGATTTGGAATCTCTAACACACCCCCCTCACGCCGAAACTCCTTAACTCGAGCGTGAAACTTATATGTAAGAGTGGTCCGATAACGGCCTGATAGGCTCTGATACCATATCAAGAAGTGCACTTTAAGCCTAACTCAACCTTAAAATTAGCTTGTAAGGTGATATTTTCATCTACTTATAAACTATTAAAAGACATCATCTCTAGTCGATGTGGGATCTCCAACATCATTATTCTGATATTGATTTATACCTGATATTGATGCACTCAAAAGGAGCAAAAACCAACACAACCAATTCCTCAATCTATCGCTCCAAGCCTCCAAATAGAGACATACGCATAAACGTACAATATAGAATGATAAACAAATTTGAAATTGGATAATGAACTAATATCAAACACTCAAATTGAAGCAATAATATGGAAGAACAAATGAAAGAGATAGAGAAAGGAAGAAGATAAGTGAAAAAGTCAGATAAAGGAGGAAGTTAAGTGGAAGACTCAGAGAAAGGAAAGAGATCTAATAGTAGAAAGAGATAGAAAATTAGAAAGTTTTAATATTTAGGATTCTTTATCTGTTCAATGTCTTTTAAGAAAACATTATTAATTTATTAGGAGAAAGTTCCAAAAATATTTCATTAAATAATATTTATACATTTACAATACCAATATAAATTTGAAGTCATTAAAGAATATTTATAGTATTGATGTAAACTTAGAGACAATTAAGATATTTTATATTTTTAATTAAAAACTTTTTTTAAGTGTAATTTTAAAATTAAATATTTTTTAATTTTATAATAATGTATTAATATTAAATTTTTTTGAGGTCTTTGAAGCTTTGAGGCCTAAAATCGTTACATTACCTTCTTGAGCCTTGAGCTAGTCCTGTTTGTTCGTAGCTAATAAAGTGGTTGGGGATAACAAAGGTTATAAGGTAATTATAGAAATATCATATTTGTGATATAGCAATCATTGTGAAATTTTATTATTTATGTATAGGCATTTTGTCATATGTATATCCGGTAGAAAATAATTAGATAGAAAATGATTATGATTACAAATCAAATCAGGTTGTTTATATTAGGAAATGATTGCTATAATTCTGCACAATAGGTTGTATATCATTAACAAGAAAGTCAATAAAGTATTTCCTATTAAGAAGACTTGCGTGATAGTTAAGATTTATTTTGAAGAAGCCTATGATTCAATGAGATTAGAATTTCTAGAATATATGATGGCTATACTTGACTTTTGATGTAAATAGATTAGGTAGATGCAAGGGTGTTTACAATTGTTAAGACTTTTATTCGGCAAGTGTACCGAGTCACAAGTAGTAGAGTGGGTTTTAGTAAAGATGTCGATTCCTCAGGGAACAGTTCTATTTTAGAATTTCAGCGTCACTGCTCAGTAAGCGAGTTCAGTTTTGATGAGAGATTTAGTTTGATTAACAATTACTACGAACATGCAAAATAAATTTATAAACAGTAAAAGAGTCTGAAATGATTAGAGAAACACCCTGGGATTGAACTCATCTAATCTTACTCATTTGTAACTTAATCAAATAATGAAACATAACACCGGTAACTATTCAGTTTTGACGCACATGCAA
>Ga0209489_107446_pt1 | contig 16294 bp, 7 predicted proteins | sample SiratrowhiteBW_FD_187527 | JGI IMG/M metagenome (GOLD analysis project Ga0209489, IMG submission 187527) | Root nodule microbial communities of legume samples collected from California, USA - Siratro white BW (SPAdes) (version 2) | ecosystem: Host-associated > Plants > Roots > Nodule | place: USA... | reverse complement strand
AAAAACAAAAAAAAAAAAAAAAAAAAAAAAGATCAAAATCTCAGCTGTGTACTTAAAGACGAAGGATGATCAAACTTATTCGAACTAGGTACATTAATTATAGAATTCATAATAAAAAATTTTTAAAAAATGGTTAAGAGTTTGAAAGTGACCTTTTTTAAAATTTCTATAGATTATTTGATGTATTTCATCATTTTTAAGCATAAAATTTGTAAATAAAGCTTATTTCAATGAACTAAATTTGGGGGATTGAATTTTTATTTTTATGAATGTACTTAAAATACGCATTTTATAAGATGGTTTGATTTGTACGCAGTTAATTTGACTTACCACTGGGGTACAAGCATTAAATATTGTTTTTAACATAAAATTCAGAACTTAACTTTTTGTGTGTGTCTAATATAACATTTTTACACAATTGATAAATTAAAAAAAATCAGTTTATGTAGTTTTTATTATTAGTGTAAAATTCAACAGTTTTACTATATATAATACAATAATATCAGTTAAAAAACACATTACATAATTTGATGGATATATAATTGCGAATCATGATCAGTGAGTACTGTAAACTTTGGAATTTACAATTTCATGAAATGACTAAAGTATGCTTGATTAATAAAAATATTCGAGAATATTTATAATTTTTTGAAAAAAATAGAAGAATAATATATTATTTTATTAAAAATATTTAATTTGTTATCAAAATAAATAATTTAATATGAGTAATATTTTTATAAGAAAATTTATTTTAATTTGGAAAAGCGTGATTTTTACCTCCAAGGTAATCTGTCTTTGAAAAAATATTCTCATAAAATATAATTTATTGGAAATATTATTTTTTTTAAATTTAACGCAAATGGAGAAAGCATATATTTTCTTATTCGCAAACTAAAAAAAAAATACAAATTATCTTTCTATTAAACAATAACTCCTAAGAGAAAAATAAAAAAAAATCATAAAAGCATAAATGTGTTTAGTGAGCAAATTTAAGCAAATGCCACGAGTTAAAATGGAATATTATTGAGTTAAAAGTTCATAAGCATGCAAAATTAAATCTAACTTAATTCAGAAAGTTTAATGATACTTAAATTGAGTATCATACAAGTAACGTTTCTACCTAATTTGATCCTTAAGTATGTTGACAGAATCAATTTTGTCATTAAAAACAATAAAAGTTATTTCATAATATTATAATTTAATAACATATAATAATTCCTAATTCACTATTAAAATATCCATACAAATACGTTTTAACAACAAAAATACTCTATAGAAATTAACAATAAGTTGCTACATATTATTAGAATAAATATTCTGTTCTTTCAAAAATTAAATTAATAGGGTTCCACAAGACCAAATTGATTACTTACCCTAAATCATCTTCATAACTTAAAACTGAAAGACCTTCAGTCTTCTGGTGTGATTGATTTCCTTGCTGAAGAAGTGGAATTGAAACAGTCAACCAAAACTTATTAATTGTAAGATATCTTCCCATACAATTTTGTAACTATTTTCGACTTTCCATATGCTAAATATACATTTAAGAAAGTCAAAGGGATTATTATAATGTGTAATTAAGATATATTAATTTTCATATGTAAATATTAAAATGCATGTCATAAAAATTGATTAAGTATATCGACATGCAATATTTGTAGAGTATCTAACAATTTCTTCTCTGTATTAACTAAGAAAATATTGATTTTTTTTGCTTCAAGCACAAAAATGGAGAACCCTGACGTAGAAGATTCAATGCCCATTACGAACGTTCCTTATTCCGACTACTCCTTCCACTACGGTCTCTACGATTCTTGTAGACTTTGGATTCTACGCTCCGCAACTTGGGAACCTCTTTTGGCCAACAACTTGCGTTCCAAAGAGAGAAAAAACATATCAACAACGATGTCCAAATAATAACGTTAATCTTACCCCAAAAAACCGTAACTACTAAGCTTCCGAAAACCCAGAATAGTCCTACGCACGGAAACTTCTTTTGCTTCTGTACTTGCTCTTTAGGGGACTCAATCTCAGATATAATATTCTTTGATTCAGATACGGGTGAGTTTGAAGACGAAATTGTCGAAGACCATTCGGGGGGCTTGATTTTTTGAATCTTAGTGTCCACAAAAACTTGTTTCTCATCACCAGGAGATGAACTTTCTGGGTATGCCGAAAAACCACGCTTTGATCCAAAACAAGTTTGACTGTCCAGATTTTTCTTGCGAGCTCTTGTATCCTGCAGGAAAAAGATATTCAAGATGATAATTAATTATGTCTATAACCACAAAAGAAAAAAAAAATATGTAGGTTTTATGTATAAAAACTAAAAAGATAAAAACTAAAAAGCAGACTAACCAACAGGGTTTCAATCAGCATGGCTTTAATCACCTTGGAAAGCGGTGGTTTTGGAGAAACAACCAAGTTCTGTGGCAACTCTTGCTCCGAAAACGTGGATTTGGTGGCTGAACTTTTGTCTGCAACAGGGATGCAGGAGAAACGACGACTAGAGGAGCGATCCACGGCAGCCCTAGGTTGAAGCATGTCATCCGTATCATCATCCACTGGACGGAAACAAGTTAAGAATTTGTTCTTTGAAGCGTTTCTCATGGTTTTTCTTCTTATCTGTAACACACAGAAAGGAGATGAACGATGAATTAATGGAGAGTGTGAATGGACTTTAAGTTATATTATACTGTAAGTTATATTATCGAGTGAAACGGTAGGGAGAAGACGAAAATAAAGAGGAGCACTTTGCATTTGTCGAAAGAGTTTTGGATTTTGTGGTGAATAGAATCTTGAAAGCCTGCAATGACATGAGTGTGTGTGACTTTGGATAATCGGACAAATATGACTCTTTCAAGCTGGCTTAGTGTGTTGAGCAAAGGTGATTTCATAGGATTTGGTGAGTGAGTGAGCCATGAACAAACAAAGACAGGGAAATTTTTGAGGTTATAGTGTGAGGGAGATGTTAGCAAGGATGTGATTATGACTGCATCTTTTGGGAGAAAAATGGGAGATTTTAAAGGCAAGATTATTAATTGGTTCACCTACTAAAACGTTTGGTTTTTATTCCTATAATGTAAAGGCAATACGTTTTTCTATAGACTAGTTATCTTCATTTATTTTAAGTGTTCATGTATAGCTAGTACAACAAAAAATTTGTTTTTTTATAATTGTGAACAAATAAATTAAATAAAATGAAATATTTTAAGAATGTTACAACTTTGTATATATAGAGTTCAATTGACCATAATATAATTACTAACTGTATTTATATATATTTATGTGGAATTTTTATTTTAAACCTATCTAATAAATTACATATAACTTACTCAAAATGTTTTGTAAATATTAAAAAAATATTTTTTTTAAACTAAACCAATATGTAAGAAATGATGCAATTTATTATATTTTTTGTTTTTTATGACACTTTTGTTTTTGTTCTTTTCCGTTATACTAATTACTTTATAGTGTTCTTAATGTTCCTTACGGTTATTTATACAAGTTATTAGTATTATATACTCTATCTGATATTAAGAATAAATGTTTGTCTTATATAGCTATAGTTTACAACAAAGAAAGTTGATTACACAGATTATACTATAAATAAAATTCACAATAAATAAATATTATTGAATATATATCATAGTTAAGGTTTGTAATAAGTAGTTTATAATGCGATACAAGCTATTTTTAACTATTGAAAATTCCTTTCAGAAATATAGATATTTAATTTAAGAATATGTGAAAATGATGGATGAAAGAAACAAGAGGTTAAGAAAATTTCTTAAGAACATTTTGCTGAATAAAATATTTTAAAGATGCCCCCGTTAAATAATAATGCTTAAAAATGATCTCTTGCTGATAAAAAAAAAAACTTAAAAATGCTCTCATTAAATATAATATTTTTAATTTCTATATAAAAAGCTGCGTGAAATATATAATTACGCACTCTTCTTTGGTAATTTGCGGAGCTGAGAAGCGAAATTAGATTTACACAATTTATTATGCAACAAAAAGAAAGAAAGAAAGAAAAAGCTTGATGTGTAATAATGTGATGAAGAGAATGATAATACAATTTTTTAAAAATATTGCAGAAAAAATATATAATAGGTTTGAAATATAGGGCTAAAAATATTTTTTTCAAAATTTCAAATAAAAAATTAAGATTGAGAAAAGTTAGGAAATTATTTTTTCCTTTGTTTTTTTAACTTTGCATCACGAATTAAAATGCTATCAATACAAAAGGGAGAAATTAACCAACTTAGAGAAGTTGTTTTTTTTTTTTTTTTTTTTTTTTTTTTTTTTTTTTTTTTTTTTTTTTTTCTCTTTTTTAGATTTTAATCTGTTACAAACTAGCTTGAGGACAGTACATTCCAATCCATATGCTTTCTCAAACCCAAACACTGGAAATGTCCTAAACAAAACAGAAGCGTTGACAAAGAAAAAAGGAAAATATGTATTACCTTGTGTATTTTTTTATTAACCATAAAAAATAAAATTAATGGAAGTACCTAATGGTACTTCAACCCTTATACATAAAATAACATAACTCTAAAATGATAAGAGACCTTATGTATATTATGAAAAATCACTAAAAAAATAATTATGAGAGAATTATTCCTTATACTCACATTTATTTTTTCTTAATCTAAGATAATTATTCGTAATTGTTTTCTTTTTTCTTAACAATTTTGCACTAAAGAATGCAATCCCTCCATGTTTTCCAAACATGTTTTAGGATTTGAATCTTAAATATGTTGTACTGATAAGTGATAAGTGATGACCACATTATTGTCACTCAATATACACTTATACTTTTACAACATAATTAAAAAAAGGTTAAAATTATTGTAATAAGTATTTTACCTTTTGATTAGTTTTGTTTTTTTGTTTGTTATTTTTTTTAAAATTAAAAAAATCATACTACTATGTAATTTCTTACAAGAATATTAAATTACTAGAGAATCTAGAACCAACTGGATAATATAATATCCATTATACAATTATGATATGAGATTCTATAAGTTTTAATGATAAGAAATACTATAAGACTGATTAAAGAATATAACAAAACTCACTTATGTGAAGAAATCAAAGGTCTATGAGCAATCTACAGTCCAAATTTATTGGACGATCATGTAAGAATTAACTCACTAGACGACCTCTTAATGATAAAGGTATTAGATGATACTATCATGATATACTTGATAGACCATCCAATAGTGTTGATCACATAAGATGATATCATAAAAGAAAAGACTATACAGAAAGAATAGTAATCTTGAACGTAGTAGATGATCAAATCTTCATGAATACATTTGAGAAACACTTATCTTTTATATGCTAGATGATCTAACATTTTAGGAAGTATTTAAACTCAATCTCAATACTCCAAAAATGTTTTCTAACATTGCTGGAATATTTTTGAACCTCATATATACTAAATAAAGTTTATTAGAATGAATTGATTAAAGTTTTTAAGAAAGTTTTTGGTGGGACAAAACATGTCGATTTTGATATTTAATGCATTTTCAAAAATATGTTTTGAATCTTATTTATAAATATTATTTGCTTCAGATGAAATAAATCTTGATCTAAGTCTAATTACTTACAACGTTTACTAAAAATTTGTATAGACTTGGAAAGTTTTCCAAAAATAGATTAATAGTGGAATTTATGGATTAGAAAATTTTTATAAATATTTTATTCAAAAAATCATGTTTCTGAAATACTTATGAATTTAAATGATGATCGATTCAAAAATTGATTCAAGTGGTTTAGATTCTAATTGATTCAAGTGGTTTAATACGAATCATTATTATTTTAAAAACTTTTTTTTGGAAAGTGTAAAAAGATAACAAAATAATTGTTTCTAGACCGGAAGACACACAAATAAAATGTTTCTTATTAGAGCGTCTAACACGGAAAATCCCAAAGGCACAGTATGAGTTTATGGGAAAAACAAATTCAGATATATCAAAGCTTCAACGTTTTATTTTCTACTAATAAAGAAAATAATTCAAAGACTCCAATATATGATAAAGACTTGAAGATTATATCGAATATGGTGTGTTTTAGGTATTTGAGTGATTTCAATGTATTGTGTTTTTTCTTGAATGGTGTTTTAAGAAGAGTTGTAAATTTTCTTGTATTACATGCATGGGTGCTCATGTAATGCAATAATTCAAGAAAATAATGAAATATACCTAAGGTTGCCCTGATTAAATTAGATATAATTTTTTGTTGAATTGGACTACTATAAAATATGAAAATCCATGCATCTTAATATCTTTTCATCTTAAGTTTATTATGCTATAAACTTACCTTCTTCATCAAAGCTTTTAAAAAAGTTTTTCTTAGAAGGAGATAATTTCTTTTACCATTTCACTCCTCTTTAGTGTGATTTAAGCCTTATTTTGTCTACAGTCAAATCTTTTAAAATCTATAATAATGTAATTAAACCTATATTTGAAGCATTTGTACATGAAGCACAATTCATGAAACTTAAGACCCTCGAATGGGTTACGGGTTACAACACCAAAATGGTACAATTTCTTTTACATATTTATGAAAATAAGTGTTTTTTTATTTTATTTATGATAACGAATAAATTGTGCCTACGTGACACAATTTGGTGTGAAAAATAATACTTTGAGGCTATTATTCATCAATTGCATTCATTTGACATTGATTTTATTCAATAAAAAATATTATATAACAATGAAATAATAATTTATTTTAGTGTCAAAGGGTTATATTTTATTACGCATTGTCAAAATATCAACATTTATTTTATATAAAGAAATGACTTGGGAACAATTTTAGAATAATATTAAAATAATTAAAATCATGTTTATGTGAAATGATTCCAATAAAAAGAATAAAATAAACATAGTTAATGGGAATATTAACTCCTTGTCATTATAAGAAAAATTTGTATATAAGAATGCTATAACCCAAATCAATACTTTTTTTTTTTTAGAAAAGTAACAAATTCCAACTTAGTATAGCTTTAATTACACCAATGATGTTTTAATTGAAACCAATAGAAAAAGAACTTGAAAATAAGAAATTCCAACTTACCCCATCATCTTTTTTATAACATCTGATGGCTATGAAATCATGCCACCATTTCTCATTTTATTTATTTTCAGTGAAACAGTGATATTTAGGAGTTAACTATTTTCATAAATAGAAAGAAATACCAATCTTGGTAAATATAAAAAATTTGCACCATTTCGTGCTTTAACCCACCCCCCAAATGCCTCTGATGCAAGTAATGATTTCTCCTAAAATTGTCTTCATAATTTAAAGTTGAAATACATGTAACAAAACCAGACAGGAATTATATCTCTTAAGAATGTAACTACAAAAAAGTATCTATCAAAAGGTTAGTAATCCTAGTCATTAATCTCTAATTTGGAAATACCTTGATTCACAAAACAAAGTCAGAAGTACATACGGGGGAAAGTAGCACGAACAGATGCTTCAGGTTCCTCAACTACAGACTATTTGCTAAACATGAAAAGGTTAATGTGGCAAAGAATCTTGTGTCTCTCTCTCTTTTGTGCCTAAGAAACAATTACTCTATAAAAGAAAACCCTCAAGCACATAAACGAGTATCTTGGCTAAGAGATTCAATGTCCTTTTCAAACGTTGCTTATTTCTATCACTCATTCCATTACGGTCCCTGTGATTCTTCTGGTAGACTTCGGATTCTGCGTCCCACGACTTGGGAATCCCTTTTATCCAGCAACAGATTGCGTTCCAAAGAGGGAAAAAGCATAACAATATTGGAATCAAAATAATAGCATCAATCTTACCCCAGAACACCGTAACTGCTAAGCTTACAAGAACCCAGTACATTCCTACGCACTGAAATTTAGTTTGCTTCTCTACTTGTTCTTTAGTGCACTCACACTTTGACACATTATTTGATTCAGGGGCCTTGTTTTCTTGAAAATTTGCGACCACAATAGCCTGTTTCTCATCACCAGTTGATGAACTTCCTGCATGTATCGAATAAGCACGCTTTGATCCAAAACAATTCTGGACATAACCATTTCTATTGTGACCTCTTCTATTCTGTGAGGCAAAGATATACAAGACAATTATTACATATCTTTTTATCTGAATATAGTAATAAGCACTCAATTTATCTATAAAGCCGAAGTAAAGTTGATTTATAAGAACCAACACGGTTTCAAACACCACCACTTAAATCACCTCAGAAAACGTTGGCTTTAGAAGATGAGGAGGAACAATCCAGTTGTGCCAACTCTTGCTCCAAAAAAGTGGCTTTGGTGGCTGAACTATTTTCATATCATGTTTATCTGCGATGTGAATACATGGGAAACAAGGAATAGCAGAGCGATCAACAACAGCTTTGCACTTGAGCATGGCATCTATATACCAACCAAGGGAAACATGTTAAGAACTTCCCTTGTTGCGTACGTAACACGTAACGCAGAGAAAGGAGACGACAATAACTATGAATCAGGGGTATTGGGGAGTTGTTAATGGACCTATAATAAGTTATATTATTAGTCAAACCCTGGGGACAAAGACAAAAATAAAGACGAGCACTTTGTATTTGACGATAGGGTTTTGGATTTTGTGGTCAATATAGTTTAGAATGTACGTAGCATTAGAAAAATAAAGGACAAATATTTTTTTCATAATGAACTAAGATTACTTATTGTGTATAAGTTGATCGTAACTATGGGCTTTACCAATTATAGCACGGTGGGTGTGATTCCACAGGACGGCCTTTGAAAATGAACTATGTTAAGGTTGAACTACTATAGATTCTTGTTCAACAATTTTATTAGTAGGAAAAAAATTGTATAAAAGACACTGTCAAGACCCATTTGTAAAAATGGGAAATTTTTTAGAATATGCTTTTAACAGAAACGAGACAAGTATGAATGAAGAGTAATAAGTATCATTTAGTAATTGCAGAAATCAGAGTTGACACTGAGAAAAGGATGACAAAAATGATACTATAAACGTGATATCAATGTATGTTCCTGTTACCAATTTAATTAGTAGTATAGTAATTTCACACGTTTATCATAGTATTGTTATGATGTCTTCTTTTGAAGCATGTGATAAAATATCTGGACATAATCTACGCTCAAGAAAAATTAAACTAATCATATCTAACAAAATTAAATAAGGAAGACAAAGCAATTGATTGAAACTTTCTTATCTAACTAGTTTAATGGGATAAACTTAGGTTATTGAACTACTTATAACACCTGTTAAAGGTTTATAGTTTAATATTGATTAGATTAGTGTTGTCAAACAAATATGATTAGATTAGTACGTAATAATTAAATAATGATTTTTTGATTCATAGCTCGACAAATTCATCTTCAGCTCTAGGGAGGCAATGTTTTTGGTACAACAGCAGGTTGCAATTCCGTGGCTCTGTAATCAGAGGATACAATCTGCAGTACTAATAGGAATTTTGGAGATCTTTGCAGTGGAAACAGTTGTCCAAAAGCAGTCTCTTCTGCTAGTAATTTGGTTTTTGCAGCTGAAGTTGTCATGTTCTGAGTGAGACTATACCAAGTACTCGGGAGTGTATAACACACAAGCACATGTATCATTCATACAAGTGCAAAAGCAATGGTTGAAAGCTTCCTGAATCAGGTGGAAGACAAGATTTGCTTCCAGATCACTTGCTATATATGTATGCTGACTGTTCTCTTCAAATATGCATTATTATCACCTTTTGTTTTCCTCCACCTATTTGTAAATCATATTTCTTCACAGAGAAAGAAAATACTATTTGTTGATGGTATACCCAATGGCTTGTCATTTTTATTATACTGCATATTTAAAGGTATATTTTTCGTTTCCTGCATAGTTCCTTACTCCTCCTCCTGTCGTTCACTTTATCACTATTTCACGTAAGTCTTGTGTGAAATAGTGATAAAATGTTAAAATAGTAACTACCTTCCCCTATATTTATGTCCCATGTCTGACTGAACATTTGTATGACCTGCTAATGAGATTGTTTGAAAGATAAAAATTCATAATTTGTACATCATCCCTTGTTTGTCCCTTCCAACTCTCCTAAGACAAGGTTTTAATATATATTAATCAACATTGGTTTCTTTTATCAACATATTAATCAACATTGGTACCATTCCTGATAAAAAAAATAACTTGTTTGCTTATATGTCAGCTAAGCCCAGGACTTAATCTGGAACATGCTAAAAACTTCCTTTATATTCACAGTATCAGTCTTAAAATATAATTTCGTTCTTATGTTTCTATAACTATCTATATCCTTTTTCGGATCATGTTTCCTTTCCTATTTAATTGTAAACTATGAAAATGTCGAAAATTCTTAATAGCCTGATTATGATTAATTGTGTTAACTCTTACCCACATGCTGCACTTGTCTCAAACTTTGGCAATGACATTGCTGGTGGCCTGTTGATTTCTCTTGCCGTCCACATAATGTACACACTGTATTTTGTATAGTTATTTTATTCCCCTTTTTTATCCTTTGTTACTACTTAATTCAGTAGTACTCTTCAAACAAATGCTTGTGCAGATGGTAGTATCTTCCAGAACATTTAGAAAACCTTTGCATTTTCACCACTGATGATATTCTCCAACTTTCTATGTGTTGGTTTTACCGTATATATATGTGCCTATTTCACCCTCCTTCTAATGCCATTGATTATCTCTTGCATACATTCCCTAAATTGATAATTGATGGATATGTGACTTAATATTCAAATTATGCTTTAGCCAGATCAAATCACTATCTAAATAACTACTTATCAAAAATCACTTACTACTCATTCCATTTTTTTTAAAAAATATAAACATATCATCAACGATTAACAATCATAAAAATATTTCATGAAACATGATAATATAATATGAAGAAGCATTTTAAGAATATATTTTATAAGTAAAACACTCCATTCTAGTCTCGGTAAAATGTGTGAGGCAAAAATTTCTAGAAATTTAGCCAATTTGTATTACGGAAAAAAGGATTTTTTTCTTTACCAACAAAGAATGAATAAAATAACAGAAAACACTTAAGGAGTGTTTCAACCCTTATACAACACACCCTATTTAAGAATAAGTGCTCCAACTACCAAAACAAAAATTCAAATATAAAAACACTATACTCAACGGAATAGAGAACCAAGACTAGGGCATCTAGAAGAGAATAACCAAAAACCAAGAAGATGACAACACAAAAATAGACACAAATAGATATTCACTTATATAGTGGGGAAGGGGGGGCATCCAACATACCTCAAAGTTACTATGCCAAAGATTGGAGGCACAACACTGGGGATAAAATCTAATCCGGAAAAGAAAAGAAGGTTCTCTTCATCTTATACTTAGCCCACAGTCAACCCTTAAGTTGAGCTAGAGTAAAGATTTCATCAGCATCTACAACCCCACCCTTGAATACCATCTTGTTTTTGTGACTCCATACTTCCGAGATAATGACAATTCATAACCCTTTCCAGACTCTATTAGCGTTCTGCATTTGGCCCAATAAGCAAAAATTCTGAAAATTGACATGAGTGTCCTTATGTCTAACACCACCTTCCCAATCCACTTATCGCACTGGTCTCACACTAGTTGTACCATAAAACAAGTATTGAACAAATGATTACTGAATTCAACATCATCCTGACACAAGACAAAGTAGATTTGCTAAGTGAACTTTCCTTCGAGCTAAGTTAAGTCTAGTTGACAATCTATCCAATAAAATCCTCCATGCACCCACAATCGTTAAAGGGCAACACTTAAACTCTATAACAACTTGAAAGACACTAAAGACTACATAGAACTCTCCAATCAAGACACTGAAGACAAAAGAGACACTAAAGACTGCATAAGTAGTTTAGCTTCCTTCAAAAATAGCTATTATTTAGACTATTTTTATAGCTATTTAGAGTAAGGATCGAGTTAGTAACCAAATAAAGTCTACCTAAAATTCCCATTAGCGATTCAATTAATAACTTTAGAGTCGTCGCTATTGAACTACTGTATTTTTGGGTCATTACCCTTAAATTATCAATCATTAAAATATTGGTGTAGGTTAAGACTTATGTTTGCAACTGACAATTTGTTTTGCAATTTCAATAATAACTTTTACTTTTTTTTAAATTATGCTTAAAATTATTATTTATTAATTTTCATATAGAATCAATAATAAAGTTTTAATAAAATAAATTTAATCAATATAAAATATTTTAAAAGAAATTAATTGTATAAATATAAGTATTCAAAAATAAAATAATTGACACACATGCGATTTCTTATGCCATTTTGAAAAGTTTTTTCATATGCATTTTATATATTCACGCACAATATATAAATTTTTGTTACTATTTAATAATTGCAAAATAGAATAAACATAATATATTAAAATTATAATTTTAAACAATAATAAAATACTAAAATAAAATAATAATTTTAAATAAACCATAATTTGTTAAAATTATTTAATTATTATAAATATTTTAAAGATAAAATAATTAGCACAAATGTGAAGATTGAATTGTATTCAAACAAATTGAAGAAATTTTCTCAAGAAAAATTTATAAATGAAATCAAAAGTTTATGATAGAAAAAACACTAAAGTTAAAATTATAAGATAGAAAATAAAGAAAAAACATAAACAATACTATTATAATTGTTTCTTTCTAACCTTTATAGTGGCAACTTTAGTTTCTTAGCAAATAAGAAGATTCACTATTTTTTAACAATTTAAATAATTATATTTAATTAATGTAAATCTAGAGTATTAGTTTATCTTTTTAAAGCAAGAAATACATAATATTAGTTTATATTATTTAATATATTAATTTATTTATGCTTTGTTTAAATATAAATTTATTTAATATATTTTATGTATAATATTTTAAAAAATTATATAATTTATTGTTATTTAAAACTTTCAGACGTAATTAATATATAATTTCATTGCTTCTTAACTTTAAATTAGAATAATTTTATTGTAAACATAAATATAATATTACTAATATTAATTAATTTAAAAAAATGAAGTTATATATATATTTTTAAGAAAAAAGCTATTTAGAAATTAATATTTAGTTACCAAATGAAATGGTTGTTAATTGTGACAAAAATAATCACTAAATTAAATTTTGATTACTAAATAACTACAAAATAGAAGTAATGATTGAATTTAATGACCGATTAAGTTAAATAATTGGTATCTAACATTAGATACTAAAGTTTTAGTGACCTATGTCATTAGATTTTAAATTAGTATCTAATTAAATTAGAGACTAATTTAGAATCTAATTGTCAAATTGGTATTTAATAACAAAAATCTAATTTAATGACTATTTTAATCATAATTAATAACTATTTTATTTAATAATTAAAAATTGATCTCTAAATAACCTTTTTTTAATATTATATATATATATATATATATATATATATATATATATATATTTATTTATTTATGACTTGAGTATATTAATAAAAGTTCATTTAAGTCTAGTAACTTATTAATAAGTCATTTGACTTTTATTTTTTTATGAAATTTGTATAGCCATTGAAAGTTTGTTGCTAAAGCCACCTAATGAAATTGGCTCCCGACAACTTTTTTCTGGATTTGATAGATGTTTGCAGGAAAATTCGTACATAGTTACATTGGTTGCTGTATTTTTTTTTTTTTTCATTTTAGTCCCTATATTTGTCATCAACTTTAATTATGAAAGAAATTGAACAAAATATTAAAAAAAAAAAACTGATTATTTTGTTATTATAACTATTGGTTGTTAAATTTTTTGTTCTGAAAATTTTCGATCAAAAATACATGATGAAATCCAATCGCTAATTTTAGTAGTTATTTTATCTTTTTCTAATAATTCGACATTAGAAAATTTTGCTGAGATAAAATAATAAGCTAAGCATATATTACAAATTTGCTGAGTAAAGTTATTTCGCTAAAAAAAATTACAAACAATTTAAAAAAAAAAATCCTTTCAGGTAAAAATTCACTGAGCGAGAGCAAATTATGAAAATTCTAACAAAATTGAAAAACTTTAAATTTGACAAATTCAACCATTCCTTTATTCCAATTCATATTCTAAAGCTCAAATCAATAATTTAATATATGTCCACATTCAATCTAAACATAATAAAGCTTATACACAAAACATCAACTCAAATAATAATTCATGTTTCAATGTAGAAGCAGTATCATCCACATTCTCAAGTCATATTCAAATTTCACGAATATACAACATTACATTGATAAACAAAATACCCAAACTATAAAACACACATTTCAAAGTAAAGTGTAAATCCCACCTATACTTAGGTTTAAGCTCTAACCATATAACAAAATTATCACAAGATGTATTCCTAGTATATATCAACAACTATAAATTCTTCAATTTACAAACAATAATCACACATACAAGGGGTTCACTATAACCTACATATATCTCAAATCAAGTTTCCTAACTCCCTCAATTTTCAAAAAAAGACAAAACCTTCTAAAAAAAACATACCATTTACAACCACAGACTTATTTTTATTCGTTTAAAAAAATTATTTGTGATGTAATTTATACTAATCAAACGTTGGAGTAAAATGGAAATGTAAAAGTTAACTGAACGAGGAATTGCTAATTTTCAGCAATAATCTCAGAAAACCTATTTATCATAAAAGTATATATTAGACGTTGCTGATTAGATTGGAAGTGTTACGTAATCAATGCAATCATGTCTCAGGTGTATGAGTTTCAGTTTAATTTCTTTTTGTTGACAGAAGCATTCAACTATAAAAGTATCACTTCACTCCGTCTGCACACACAAATCACAATATTCACGTTCGCGGGTCCATTCGAGTTGAAAACGTAAGTCCAGACATGTATATCTTGAACTGTGTGAAATATATTGAAATAAGAACACCTTAATTAATAGTCAAAGACGATATAATCTCAAACCGTGACGGAAGGTAGCTCCATTCATGTCATCCACCAGGTCAAGACGATAGGGTTTGTGTGTGTATACATAGGTACAAGAGAGTTCTATTTTCAACACGAAAACCTAACCTCACAATGTGCAGGTCCCCCACACTCATGTCATCCACCCTGGTCAAGACGATATCATTAGATTTATTTTATTGTTACAGGATTTTGGTTTTTTATATTAACATATTTTTATAAGGAATTAGAGTTTTTTTTATAAAGATTAAAATATCGTTAAAATGTTTCTATTTATTTAATTCTTTACTGTTAAAAAAAATTACAAAGAAAACTACTACGTAAATAAGTTTTTATTAGTGGTTTCAAAGGACTTACATTAATTACATTGCTTACTTAAGTTTTAGCTTTTAAATAAGTTATGTAAAAAAATTTGTAAATATAAGACACATAAACCTTATAAAAGTAACAGCCGTCTGTCTGCACCTCTAGTTCCTTTTTTTTTCTCTCTCTCGTTCTCTCAAGCTCTTCCTTCTCTCTAATTTTCCACCTCACATCTCATCTATTTTAGATTCTGATCATACCCTACAGTAGCTGGGGAGTTAGAGATCATTTCTAACCGATCAGAATCTCAAACAGAGTAAGTTCATATTTGCTCTAAAGATCCCTTATTCTCTACTTTTCCTTAAGTTATTGTCATCAATCTTAATAGGGACAGTTGAGAAAAGTACTTCTCTCAACTTAATTAAGATTATACTAAAATTTGGTTTTATTCTGATAACTTTTTCTATATTCCTAGATTTTGAGATTAGCATCTTTATCGGATGGAGGAATTGTTGTAGAGAGGAATTGTTGTAGAGATCTTCATCAGGTAAGGAAAGCTAGTAACTTGTTTTATACTAATTTGTTACTTTCAAATATAACTTTAGGATAAAGTACTTCAATATGTGATTGTCAATGCTCAAGTCTTTCTTGCAGGTCTGACTAGTCCTTGACCACTGAATATGTTTGATTATTTATCTTGATTTGATGTGATTTGACCTGATTTGAGTAATGATGTTCAAAAGTAATATGTGAGAACTTTTGATTGTTGTTTATTAGATTGAATATGACTTGTGATAAGACTTTGATATATGTTTTTTTTTTGCATGATTAATTGAGGAATCGTATCTGATATTGTATAATTATATAAAATGGTGAAGGTTTATTGAGATTGTTGAGATTGAAATGGAAAGTGAATGAATAGATGAATGAAAATTGATGATGTATGATATGAATTGTATGTGATGTGTAGGCATAGTGTTTTCAGGAAAGAAAACATCTGTGCTG
>Ga0209489_107443_pt1 | contig 16303 bp, 16 predicted proteins | sample SiratrowhiteBW_FD_187527 | JGI IMG/M metagenome (GOLD analysis project Ga0209489, IMG submission 187527) | Root nodule microbial communities of legume samples collected from California, USA - Siratro white BW (SPAdes) (version 2) | ecosystem: Host-associated > Plants > Roots > Nodule | place... | reverse complement strand
AGTTCTTCACCTCATCGAGGCATATTATTGGTAAAAAGATTATTTTTATTTATTTTTAATACATATTGTGGGATAAAGTTGTTGACTTAATATTCGTATTGTTTTTTGTGTGTGTGTTTTTTTTTTTATATAGTGTTTTGGATTTTCGTTTGAATCAGAACAATTAAAGAAATAAACAAAAATAGAGACGTAAAAGATGTATTATTTACAACGAGTATATTTGAGGGAAAAAACAATATCGAAGAAATAATTAATGAAATCGAAGATGCGCTTATGCATGTGCAACGAGCTTCAATTTTTGTAGAGAAAAAAAAGCGAGCGCAAAGAGGGGAGTGTATCTTTTCTTAAGAAGAAGAATGAAGAGTGCATAAGTAGGAGGGGGAGTGTAAATAGCTACTCTCCAGTTTCTATTGTAATAGATCAGGCCCAGTCACAAAATGAGCTATATAAAGCCCAGTAAAACCAGACCACACTTGAATTATTTTTTCTTTTCTGGGTTTATGACAACAGAGCTGTCGAAAAATAAATGGATATTGTTTAGGCCACGTATTGGAGATAGAAACACCACCGAAATCTATGGCATAGATAGAACCAGGTAGCAGAAGCCAAATCCCAGTCCTAACATTCCCGTAAAATCTCCATTTCCCACTTCATTCCTCCAACATATATGTTTAGTTTTAAGTGTGCAGTGTTCTTCATCCCTTCGTGGCATACATAGCAACACACACTTTCTGAATCCAAAATCTAGAGTAACTTAGAAGATCGAATAAGAGGAAGAGATCAAACGTATCTGCATCAGCCACTGAACCGTTCCCAGTTACGATGGCCGTCGCCACCACCGCGTTGCTCTCTTCCAACTTCCTCGGACGGAAGGTCGTGGTGTCGCCGCCAACCCCGAAAACAACAAAACCATCCACTCCGTTACCGTTTATTTTCAAGAGAACCATCTTCAACACTCACAAACCCAATTCGGAGAAGCTGAATTCCGCATCTTCACAAGCTGCTCTAGCGGCCCTTATATTTTCCTCCGCCACTCTCTCCGCCGCCCCGCACGCCCTAGCCGCCGACAACCTCACCCCTCCACCCGTAATCGAAGCGCAACCGAGCCAATTAAACCCCTCCAACCCAACCTCCTCACCTTTCTCTTCCAACCTTCTCACAGCACCCAAACCCCAAGCCTCTTCGGACCTCCCCGAAGGCACCAATTGGCGCTACAGCGAGTTCCTGAACGCCGTTAAGAAGGGTAAAGTCGAGCGAGTCAGGTTCAGCAAAGACGGTTCCGCCCTCCAACTAACCGCCGTTGACGGCCGTCGGGCCTCCGTCATCGTCCCCAATGACCCTGACCTCATCGACATCCTCGCAATGAACGGCGTCGACATTTCAGTCGCCGAAGCCGAATCGCCTAACGGCTTGTTCAACATCATAGGCAACTTGCTCTTCCCCTTTCTAGCATTCGCCGGCTTGTTCTTCCTCTTTCGCAGGGCCCAAGGCGGGCCCGGGGGCCCCGGTGGGCTTGGCGGGCCCATGGACTTCGGGCGGAACAAGTCCAAATTCCAGGAAGTCCCGGAAACCGGGGTTACCTTCGCTGACGTGGCGGGCGCTGACCAAGCGAAGCTTGAGCTGCAAGAGGTTGTTGATTTTTTGAAGAACCCTGATAAGTACACTGCGCTGGGTGCAAAGATTCCGAAGGGGTGTCTTCTGGTGGGGCCACCGGGAACCGGGAAGACGCTTCTGGCTAGGGCTGTGGCGGGGGAAGCGGGAGTGCCGTTTTTCTCGTGCGCGGCTTCGGAATTCGTGGAGCTGTTTGTGGGGGTTGGTGCGTCGAGGGTGAGGGATTTGTTTGAGAAAGCGAAGAATAAGGCGCCGTGCATTGTTTTCATTGATGAGATCGACGCCGTCGGGAGGCAGAGAGGGGCGGGGCTTGGAGGTGGCAACGACGAGAGGGAACAGACCATTAACCAGCTTCTGACGGAGATGGATGGGTTTTCTGGTAATTCTGGAGTCATCGTTTTGGCTGCAACTAACAGACCTGATGTTCTTGATTCTGCTTTGTTAAGGCCCGGGCGGTTCGATAGGCAAGTTACTGTGGATAGACCTGATGTTGCTGGCAGAGTTAAGATCCTTCAGGTGAGTCAGCCTCAGCCATATCAGTTCCTTACTGGTTTTTATGCTGTCATTTAATTACAATATGACTCATGGCAATGCATTAATAATAGTAGAAAATTTGTTTAACATAACCAACTATTATTAGAGAATGTGTTCAGCAGAGTGAGTTGTTGATATTTATCTAATTGGGATTAGAGTTTCACTTTGATAACTTGGCGAACTTATTTTTAGTTGAGAGGAGTGCCAGCATCAATTTGTCTTACACACTACTTTCAAGAGTGTCTACCATTGTTTAAAGTTTATTGGATAATACAAAATTATGAGTAGAGATCATTAAATAAGGAATGAGACTCATAAATTTCTGATTTTCATTAATTGTAAGAGATTGTGATGCCAACATTTTTATATAAACATTATTAATGTCAAATTTTGAATTTGATTGGAGGAGAAAAACCAAGAGCACCTCAGCATCTAAATTTTCTCTACTTTTAATTAGATTGGTGGATTTGAGAGTTTTTGGTAGGTCAACCGTTGTGTGCAATGCGTGTAGATCGTTCTGTACATTTCTGTATCTGGACTGCTGGAATAATCAACTCTTGTTCTCTGTTAGGTGCATTCAAGAGGAAAGGCGCTTGCAAAGGATGTTGACTTTGAAAAAATTGCAAGGAGAACCCCGGGATTCACTGGAGCTGATCTGCAGAATCTGATGAACGAAGCAGCTATTCTTGCAGCCAGGCGTGACCTAAAGGAAATAAGTAAAGATGAGATATCTGATGCGCTTGAAAGGATCATAGCCGGACCTGAAAAGAAAAACGCCGTGGTCTCAGATGAGAAGAAGAAATTAGTAGCATATCACGGTGTGTATTTTTTGTATGTTAAATACTGAAGTTTGGGAGGTGTTGGCTCTTTTTTTGGTGTTCAACCTTTAACTTTTCCATGTTTATTTTCAGAGGCTGGCCATGCTTTGGTTGGTGCTTTAATGCCTGAATATGACCCCGTAGCCAAGATATCAATTATTCCTCGTGGCCAAGCCGGTGGTCTCACATTCTTCGCTCCCAGTGAAGAGAGGCTCGAGTCTGGATTGTACAGTAGAAGCTACTTGGAAAATCAGATGGCTGTTGCTCTGGGTGGAAGGTTAGTGCACCTTTCAATTAAGGAAACATGCACTGTTACTTTGTTTGATTTCGGAGTTTAATGTTTGGTAGTCACTCTTATATCACAGCTACTCCACTTGTTGTCAGTTGGCTTAATAGCCTACTTAGTGATCTGTATATAAACTGCTCTTTTTATTTGCTCCTGTTGTATCTTTTTAATGGACTCTTGTGGATGTGAGATTCAGAGTTTTCAGCTCTGAGTATTGTCTGACAAATTTCATATCTCTGGCTAAACAGGGTCGCAGAAGAGGTTATTTTTGGCCGGGAAAACGTCACCACTGGAGCCTCAAATGACTTCATGCAAGTTTCACGAGTGGCAAGGCAAATGGTTGAGAGATTTGGATTCAGCAAAAAAATTGGACAAGTTGCTATTGGTGGACCTGGAGGAAATCCATTCTTGGGTCAACAGGTAGGCCGTGACCTTAAATAGTTTGACGCCTTTACCGTGTTCTTGATTCTGGAACAAGAATATATGCCTCATCTTTTCAAATGATTGTAATGCAGATGTCAACGCAAAAGGATTACTCCATGGCAACTGCCGATGTAGTGGATGCGGAAGTAAGGGAACTGGTAGAGAGAGCATATTCTAGGGCAACAAATATTATCACAACTCACATTGACATCCTTCACAAGCTTGCTCAACTTCTCATAGAAAAAGAAACTGTTGATGGTGAAGAGTTCATGAGTCTATTCATTGATGGAAAGGCCGAATTATATGTTGCATAATCATACACGTAAATCATAGAATCATGTTTGTACTTTAAGATACGCTCAGAGATGTACACTGTAAGAATGAATTAAATATTTTATCAAATTCAAGGAGAAAAAAAAAATAGCACAACAGCTGACGCCGAAAAGGAAATACGGTTGTCAGTCCCTGTTTCACACCTTCTAATGAAGTCCATTTCAAACTTATATACAAAGGATTTTCTGCTAGAATAACAGAACGGACACACGTAGGAGTGAGAGAGAGAGAAGATGCCTAACAGAAAGTGGGGTGACTACGTGAAGATTACATGATTTAAGAACAGTGGAAGTGGGGAAAAAGGGGGATTTTGGGTAACTTGTTTAGCTATCCTTTTGCTATTGTGATGTTTCTCTCTTATTACATAACCTCGATTTTCTGACAGAAATGTTAAGTGTTATTTTTTAGGTTATCTTAGGAGTTGGGGAACATTTCTTGGTTGTTAATTTCACACCCAGCGCTTGGCGTCCATCAAGAATAAAATTGGTCCTTACAAAATGGATTTAGATCATCTAGAGCACTCGTTGCAATTTAGAGAAGTAAAGGACAATAGCTAAGTAGTGATAAAGCTCCATGCTTTAGAAAAGAACGAATCAATTCAGGCGTCGGTATCCTTTCAATTTTAGTAAACAGTAGTCCGTGCAAGAAACCAATAAGCACCAACGACAAGTACATCCGAAAGTAATAAATCTGCAAAATGAAAAGGTTAGTTATAGCAATTATAACATACACAAAAAGAAAAGTAATAGAAAATATAGCAGTCAGGACATAAATTCATCATACCACAAATACTTCTGTTCTTGAGAAGCAAGGAACAATAACTCCAACCACCTTTGTTAGCGTGATGCCACTGCAATTGCATGAAGAAGTAAATCTTGGACAGAAGAAAAAAAATACAGCAGACAAATTTAAGACAACAATATGAGGATGCAGATGCTGATGTAGCACAATCCCCGTGAAATAGGTGTTGCAGACAGCACAAGTTTATCATGCAAATATGTTGAGAAGCAAACTGGAAGGAATAAACTATGCACGATTTTGTAAAAAAGGATCACTGCATCTAGTCCATGAGTCTAGACTCAAGAATGTGTTCGTTATTTGATTTATTTCCTTCACTAGTTACACTGAAGGACAGTGCAATTCAAGAAATTGAACAATTCAAAAAAACCTAGCACAAAATCACCTGAACACTGAAGAGCCCATTGTACTCAAAGCTTCCTTGGCACGTTGATCTCTGTCTCCACTTGCTATATTGTGGTTGAGACAACACCTTCGAAGAAGTATAGAAAAATGAAGGTGCAGTGTATCCCCTAAAGTAAGAGATATATAAGCAAACATCACAAGATAGCCAACCTGCAATAAAACAAGGTACAACAGAAATTAACCAAATTAAACCTACAAAAGGAAAATATTAATTTTGGAAATACATGGCTTAGAGCTTGTTCAGATAAATCCATAATCATGCCTCACGCAAAAGAAAAATTCAAGTACTTAGGACCAGCATGTGTCAACAATAGAAAGCATAATATTACCAATATAGTAATACCATCTGCAGTACTTTCTCTTTTCAACTCTTCTTCAACAGAGCTTTCAGATGAAAAAGCCAGTGTCAAATTTCTTGATTGTACCATTGGTAACAGTTCATCCTGTCATAAAGGAGACCATAGATGCAGGATATCAGGAAAACTAGGATGAGTTATCGAAATAGTAATAGCCTGATTCCATTATACATGACCATATAATATCACAAAGGACAAACAAGCAGATTGCTAAAACATTTAATGCACCTTTGTACTTTCCACAAAGGAAGACCTTGGACCCAGTTATGGAATGTGTAAATTAAACTACAAGTGTGAACACTAATACTCATTGGGAATCATACACGGATAAAGTATTTCCTAGGAATGGATGAAATTGCAGCAACCTAAAGCAGTTATTTTCTGCTGATGCAAATTGGCAACCAAAGCTTTAAAATATACAGTTCACTGTTGACTAACTAGGTTGCACTAGTGTGCCCAACTGCAGCCCATATACAGGATACTAACCTTCACCAGCTGAATAAAGGTCTTCTCCCAAGCAACTGCCTTTGTTGTTCCATTACCTTCTTTATCAACAGCATTATTGACTGGATAAGTTACAACGAATGCAGTGCCTGTCTTGAATAAATCACATTATAGTTATGATATGCTCAACAGAATCCCAGTCATTCACAATATAGAAGAAACGAGAGAGTACCCCAGAATAATCATTTCCAGAAAAGCCTCCTAATACAGTGCTTGGATCAAGAGGAGCTTTAAATGCACTCATTGGTCTGCTGAGGAATAATGCTGAACGAATAAATTAGAAAATTAGGTCATTTTGAAATTATATTATACAGACTTGACTCCTCTAAAATGGGGAATTGCATTTTAGATACTAGTTCATTTATAATAATTCATAACATTTAATAGGATTTTAAATGACATTCACCTCAACAAGTTTATCAACCACTGATTTTCCTGTTTGATATTAAAATTAAAATTTAGTACAATGCACCAAGAAGGTATTCCCAGTAGTGGTCATGGTTCTACTTCTCTGATTGCTCTACGCAAGAAATTAAAGTGTACAGAAAACTGCTGAATATAATAGTATGCAACAGGTCTTTCGTGTGAACACGCAAAACTGTAGAATTAAGAATATCTAAAGCTACAATCAACTTGAAGATGTATAGTTAACATTTGGTACCTCGAAACAGTAATTGAGATGCTCAACTCCCCTGTAATCATCATCGAAATTTTTGGGATCCATTTTGAAGTACTGTCAATCAGGAGGGGGAAAATTGCTATTCATAAATTTTTAAAATGCAAATTTATCACAACAAATATGATTGATGAAACATTACAGTTCTATGGCTGCAAATCAATAATTATACCTGCAGAACACTTTGAGTGGCACAATCTTTGTCTAGTGGCTTCATACAGGTACCATCGTGCCAGAAAAATTAGCACGACTTGCATCAACCTGAAAGCAAAGCCCTAAATGCCAGATAATGATCAAAATATTTCAGCAGTACTACGAATGGAACAAGTACCTTTTACTCTATTTCAAACAGGTGCGGAAATATTTATTTCTCATTTTTAATTTCTTAAAATTTTAAATAATTTTTACAACGGAAAAACATTAAAAGCATATTAAAGTAAAAGAGTGCTTTTCTGCTTATTTTTTTTTCCTTAATTAATTTCGGCGTCCCAGGTGAGATGATAAAATGAGGAAAATAAGCTTACAACTGCAACCGGAAATAAAGCGAGTAAGAGAAAAAACTACGAAAACAACTATGCCACTCAAAGTGCAACCCTAAATTTTAGCCTCCAACAATAAGTGGCTCCGTCACAAATACGCCAGAGACCCACCTCGTTCTTCCACAACTCTGAAGCATTTTTTGAGCCGTTTTTTAAAATCTCCGTCACACTCATTTTCTACTTACGAGCTTAGAAGTGTGGCGTCGTGGATAGAGAGATCCAAAGCCCAGGCGGGCCCAAAGAAGAAAAAACCCGAAGCCCGTGCACTTCCGGCGAATTAGAACCGATGTTATCGACTCGGAACCCATGGGCTCGATCAGAATGGCAGAAGCCTGGTTCGTCAAGATTGCGTGCACCGTTTTCGTTCGCTCTTCCTCGCTGGACCCTTTCCTGGGCTATTTCAGTAAGCACCTAACCCCTTCGCTCGTTTATGAGGTCGTGAATAAGTTGCACATTCCCAATTTGGGTTTCAAGTTCGTCGAATTCAGTAGACACAAGTTGCACATGAATCACTCTTATTTGACTTACAATCTCATCTTGAGGTCACTCTGTCGATCGAATCTTCACAGTGCCGCGAGATTGGTGTATGATTGGATGAGGTGTGACGGGCATATTCCTGATAATTGGTTGTTAGGGTTTTTGGTTTCTTCGTATGCCGTTGTTGGTAGGTTAGATGTTTCGAAGGAATTGCTTGCTGATGTCCAATGCAATAGCGGTGTTGGAGTCAATGCTGCTGTGTATAATGACTTGTTCAATGTTTTGATTAGGCAGAATAAGGCACTTGATGCTGTTTTTCTGTTTAGGGAGCTTATCAGGTTGCAGTATAAACCGGTGACCTACACAGCCAATATTTTAATGCGAGGGTTGTGCAGGGCAGGGGAAATTAGCGAGGCTTTTAAGCTTCTTGATGATTTAAGGAGTTTTGGTTGTTTGCCAGATTTAATTACGTATAATACTCTTATTCATGGTTTGTGTCGGATTAGTGAGGTGGATAGAGCTAGAAGTTTGCTATGGGAACTTTGTTTGAATGGGGAGTTTGACCCTGATGTTGTTAGTTACACGACGATAATAGGGGGTTATTGCAGGTTGAGTATGATGGAGGAGGGGAAGTTGCTTTTTGATGAAATGATTAGATCTGGAACTGTGCCTAATACGTTTACCTTTAACGCTCTTATTGATGGATTTGGGAAGTTGGGTGACATGGCTTCTGCACAATCCATGTATGGGAAAATGGTTGTAAATGGCTGTCCACCTGATGTTGCTACTTTCACTTCTCTAATGAATGGGTATTTTCGAGTTGGGAAGGTGCACCAAGCAATGGACATGTGGCATGAAATGAACAAAAAAAATATTTGTTCGAGTTTATATACATACTCTGTTCTTGTCAGTGGCCTTTGCAATAATAACAGACTAGACGAAGCTCGTGACATTTTGGGATTGTTGAATGAGAAGGACATTGTTCCACAACCATTTATCTATAATCCTGTTATTGATGGATATTGTAAATCCGGCAAGGTTGATGAGGCTAATAAAATTGTAGCAGAAATGGAAATGAATAGATGCAAGCCTGATAAGTTGACATATACCATTCTTATTATTGGGCATTGTACGAAAGGGAGAATGCCTGAAGCAATTAGTATCTTTGATAAGATGTTGGCTGTTGGTTGTGCCCCGGATGAAATCACTGTAAATCATTTAAGATCCTTGCTTTTGAAGGCTGGAATGCCGCGTGAAGCTGCCCGTGTTAAAGAGGTTCTTGGTCTGAACCTGCCCTGCAGTACTTCATCATTGAAGAAATCTTACCATGAAAGCACACATGCAGATGTTCCTGTTATTCTATTGCAAACTAGTGGTTAGAGAGGCCTTCCACAACTACGCCATGAGTGCTGGGTGCACGTGTTTCCAGCTTGTGGATCAAAGTAATGCGATCATCAGAGGCAGAATGTCTCTTTTTTCTGGAGATAGTATTTATATTGCACGGTCATCCGAGTTTCAGCAGGTTATTTTTGAACCCGAAGTTAGGTATACTCTAGTTAACTTTGTTGAGTTGATTTTTCATTTATCATGGTCTCAGCCAGTCTCAAGCTGGATTATAGGAGAAGGCTTTTGTTAGGCCTTTGACAACTGACATAAAACTTGTCAAAATCCCAAACATGGATTATTCGTTTTCCTCAGGATTTTGAATTTTGTTTCTTACATGAAATAGATTTTATCCAGTCTCTTTTGTAAACTGTGGTGCTAGTTAATTGATTTTCTTGTTCATATGGAAGTGGATTTACTTGAGAGTATATTGAATTCTACTTGAAAGAAATTGAATAAAATGAAATGTCAAGCTCTTTTTTCTTGTGAATTTTACAGTAAAATAAACTATATTGTACGAAGATGGGAGAAGTATTATCGAGGATATGATAAGACAAAACATTTGAGAAGAAGTCTTAAGGAAATTCTTGTCTTCTTAGGCTCAACAGTTGGTAACATGCATGATAGAAGTGGTTGTATGAAAAAATTCTTGAACATTGTTGTTATCCATGATTATGCAGAAAGATTTAGGCCAAAATGCAAGGAATTCTCTTATACTACAGTTCATTTGCAAAAACCCTCATGTGACCTTGACCACAGGTGTGTTTACACTACTGGTGCCTCCTGTGACCTTGACCACAGTTCATCAGCTATAGCCTCTCCTTGGATGCGAGATGATAGAGAAGGGACTAACATACAAAAGAATGACCTTGACCACAGGTGTGTTTGTGATGTTTTAGTGGATAATGCATCAAAGATATTAAACATTCTGTTAGTGGATATTGATTTTGATGGAAAAAATATTTTTTTAGTGTTTTTATTATATATTTTATTTCATTTTTTATGAGAAAAAAATAATATATATCAAATAGAGGCACCAGTAGTGTAATTGCAAATGCAGGTCCAACATGAAGGCTTTAGAGCATCTCCATTTGAAACATAGGTTGGTTCCTGGTTCTGAAGTTGGAGATTAATGAAGTAGCGAGTTGTTTTACAATACGTGGTAAGCAACTGTTGCTTTGCTTTCCAGCGTGTGTGGATCCAAAGGGGAAGATCCAGGCTCCAGAAAATAAAATCACACAAGAATCAGGGGATTAAATTGTATTAGAGTAGACAATTGCTTAAAAATGTAAAATGTGGAAAATAAGTGATGTGTATCAATGAAAGCTATAGAAAAATTATTACAAAAAGGAAACAACTTACAGAAGGTTCTTGACGTGGACATGCTCTTGTTCTTGTTTTTGGTTACCAAGAAGCATTACCGCAAACTAGATGCCCTGAATGCAATGTAACCAGCTCCTGTCAAAAATAACAAACCACACCAACTTCCCCACAGTAGGAACCCAATGCATTTGACATTTTCTCCAAAACACAATACAAATAAAACTGAACAATACTTTTTAAGCCCCGTGTAATACCATCCTTCCACCAAGAGAACACGGGTGAATTCTTTTGTACCCCCACCTTGACCCTCTGTGAATTGGAGGTAGTCTTAAAGATCAAAGATAAAAACTAAAATTAGAAGGAAATCATGATTATGATAACTACATGGTTGATTCGCTTTACAAGCAATTCTCTTTTTTTTTTTTTTTTTTTTTTTTAAGTACATGAAATCATCACGTCCCATACAATACATCCTAACTCCATTCATTTTCTATTGCTTTGCGTTGGGATGTTTTATCCTTGATGAAATTTTAAGATCGCCAACTAGGATTAGGCTATAGTTAAACAAGAGTTAATTTCGTTCAAGTGTAAGAACTAATTCATTTAAATTTAACTGACTTAATCTATAGAGTAAGGTGATCTGTTTTTTCCTTTAATTTTTCAGAAACATGTTAGAGTGATAATTTTTAATCAATTTTACAACATGATAATCTGCTGATGTTATATTAAACAAAGTTTTAGAATAATACTTAGTTTAATTCAATTCATAATTTTTATATTCATTGAGACATGTTAATTTGATCTACAAGACTATCACAACATATTGTTGTGCATACACTTACGATTTTCTTTTTATAAAACTGAATTTATTATTGTATAAAATATATTTAATTTTTTCGAGTCTTCATGCAAAATTATTATCATCCTGTTGGGTTAAGATTATGAAATATGATTTTTAAAGACTTCAGAGAATTAAACAAGTGAAAACACTTTACTTATATAGAATTTAATACAAAAGTTATGCATATACTAGTTTTTTTCACTATTAGTTAATTAAGAATAATTTTATATATTGTTTTAATAATTATTATTATAATTAATAATTTTACTTACATAATTATCAAAAAAAAGTTTTGCAACACTAGCTTTTTCCTCTATTAGTTAAGAGTAATTTTAGAAGTCTTTAGATATAAATATTATGAATTAATAATATTAAATAATATAGACAAAAATTTTGATATTATCAATACATATTAATTAGATTTTATTTATTATTATTATCCTTTTCATAATATTTGATTTTATACTTAATAAATTGGATTATTACTTTTTTTTTCTTTTGAGAATTCTTTATCTCTTCCCCTCACCCCGCCTCCTCAAATTTCTTTTTTATTAATTTAAAACCTCTTTTGAAATTTCTGTTTCAAATCAGTTTCAATTATTACTTTTTGTTCCCAAAAAACATTCCTTTCTCTTAACTATTTCAAATTTCTTTTTTTTAAATCAATTCAAATTTAAATTTTTAATATATAAAATGAAACCATTTTTTAACTATAATTATACTAAAATTTAGAAAAAAAGAGAGTAAAAAATCGAATGATATAAAGGCAAAACAAATTCTAAAAACCATCCTTGCAAAAAAAAATCTAAAAACACAACTGAAAAATAACATTCTAAAATACTTTCCATAAAAAATCAATTTTGAAGTCTTCAATCAGCAAACTACTTGGTGAGTCTGTAAGCCCTAAAACTAGAATAAATTTTAGTATGTCAAAATTGTATGAAGTATTTTAAATTTAAAACAAGGCTCAGCTTCACTCTTTTCAGTATCTCTTTAGAATTATCTTCCTTCCTGAAGTGTTTCCTTACAGGCTGTGCATAGTTCCAAAAAAGTTATCATGCTTGTACCCTAGAAATGAAGAACAGAACAAGAAAAATAAAATACTCGAGTTCAACAAAATACAAAGGAACAGTGTCTAAAGTTTCAGGATTCTCAAGTGTAATTCAGAAACTAAAGCTTGACCTTTCATGGCTTTCTAAGAAGACTTTCTAAATTTCGTTTCTGCATCGTAGTAAATCCTAGAAACTAAATTTCAGACCCCTACATACATCTAAAAGTGATGAATATTTTTGGAAAAAATATAAAAAATGAAATAGGGTCTCTAAGTAAAAATGTGGGATGTGAAAAACAATTTCTCAATAGGTTAAGACAAACTAAAAGAGTTGACACTTAAGTTCAACTCGTTTTGCCATCGGAATTTCATTATTAACAACTACCGGATCAAGTGAACAAATGTTTTCCTTCGAACAAAATTTATGAGATCCTGTGTACAAAAAGATTAGGTTCCGAAAATTGAGATAACATCATACAATCCTACAAAATTCATCGAATCCACAAGGGGTACGAAGCTAGTTATTTTTGTTGGATTCTCCCAAAACATGGTCCTCTTGCTTAATTTGTTGGCAAAGTTCTTCATATAAGCGAGCAGTGGTGTCAGTGAACCTCTCCATGGCACCAAAGATCTGCTTCAAACCTGATTCTAGGTTAGTAGTATCAACAATATCAGCATGATGCACAGCATCCCCTCGTAACACTGCATCAAAATCTTCTCTACCAACTGGAACCATTTGTTTCTCTCTAGCCCTCACCACTTTGTGCATCTTTTGCTCCTCCCTGTCCAACATTTTCACCTTTTTCTCCAATTCTTTGTCCAATGTTAGTTTTTGTTGAAGGTCCAAAATATGCTTTTCCAAGAGCTCATTCACTCTGAGCATAAACCCATTTACGGCTTCAATTACATTCTTCTCTGAGAGATTATCCACTGCCCTTGACCATTTGTGACAGATGACAAACACAGGTGGCGCCCCAATCTTACTAGGTGAGAAGGGAGTTGAGTCATCGGGTACTTCTTCGGGTTCATATAATAGACATCTTACTAGCCAACCGTTCAAGGCTTTCACATGAGATTTCTGTGCTTGAATCCAATCTAAGAAGCTCAAGTTCCATTTCTGTACCTCAGATTTGAGCTTCATTGTTGCATCAATATGATCATTGCCATGCTTTCTGTTTAAGGATGAGGCATCTAAAGTTTTGGCTTCAACAATTTGCTGATATTGACATTTGTAACATTCTTGCATATCTCTCCACATTCCAAGAAACCTTTTCCATACATGAACAGTCATTAGAGAATAACAAATTTCAAAACAAATTATATAAATATATAAACTTAAAAACTCAAGAGGTTCCCCTGAATTAGTTTGCCAGAAGAGTACATGCGCAGATACGCTTATATTTTCTCAATTTATTTATTATCTAGTTATCTCGTAGAGTTCAGTTTGATACAGAACAAGGTATGCTTCTAATGCAATAGTTATTAGGATGTCATTGCTTTCTAGCTCATACTAATCATTCCTATAATGGTTGTTGCCGTAGTATAAGATTGTAAAAACTGTTACCTACAGGCTATAAAACAAGATCAAGGCCACCAAGAGTGAAAAATACTAATTCTTAGTTATTAACTTCTCAAAAATTGTGAGTTATAGCAAAGCAAATACTATTGCTTATGGCTATATGATGCATCTGCCAAGTGCCAACTGAAGAGATTAAAACAATTTAGCATGGATTTAGTTACAAGAAACTTTGGTTATGACTTACGTGAGAATAAACCGGTTGATCTGCGGCCACAACTCCTCTTCCCTCAGCTTACTAATCGTAATTGATATCTTGTCAACTACTTGGATAGAAATTTTCATTTTTGTAGCTAAAATCCCAATGAAAGTTTGAACAGAATCAATTTTCTGTGAATCGGCATCCTTCTGTTTCATACGTCTCAGCTGCTTACATTTCTTCTGATGAAGCATGCGCAATTTCTCCTCGGCCTGAGAAATAATATAAATGATAATCAAGGATCTTCAACCCACAAATGTCACATTTTGTTTTGCTGAATTTCACAAGAGAAAGTAACGATTTGTCTTTCATTTGATAAACATCTCATTAAATACAATGATTAGAGAAGAAACTAAATGAATTGAACTCTTAGAAATTCATCACCATTTTTACAAGTAAATAAAGGAAAATGAAAACAAAAAACGGAGTTTATACCTTGACTTCATGATACAGCTTCCTCTCCCACATACATAGTTTCCTCAGAGTAGAAGAGAGATTTCCGTAACTGAGACCCTTGTCTCCACAAACTCCTTCACTCTCAGATCCCATTCTCCGTCCAAGCAATGGAGATTCCATGCATTTAGCTCCGAGAGGACTTGAAGGAGTAAACACATGCATCATCTTGCACGAAACTGATCCCAAAAACCTCTCACTTGTTCGTTAGTTTAAGTTTAACCAACAACAAATACAACAAAAGTGCAAACAAAAAACAACAAAAGTGCAAACAAAAAAACGCATGCACCATCATGCTTACCCGGATTGAGATCAAATTTTCGATGATAACGAAGTTTCCCAACGTCCAACAATTCCAAAACCGGGTTCCCTGACTCCGAAGCTCTCTCAAACAGAATCTGAATCTCTTTCACGGCCTCGGAAAAACCTTTCACCGATTTCACTTTCGCAGAGTCACTACACTGCTCTGAAACCAAAACCACTTCCTCCTTCTCCAAAACCACTTTCTTTTCCTTCGAATCACCATTCTTCTTCTTCCTCCTCGCTTCTCCATTTTCCGCCTTCAATTTACGCACGTCACGTTTCACAGCCTTCCCTTTTTCCTTCTCCGCCGCGTCAGCGTCACCACCGCTGGGAATGTACGGCACGTGGTACTTCTCGTACGGCTCAAAGAAGTTAAGGAAGTCCCAGGCCGAGCCGCTAGGCGGCGGCGGCGACGGCGGCTTCGAGCCGTAGTAGCCGCCGGACCGAGGAGGAGAAAACGGAGAGTAATCATAACGAGCGTGCGCGAACGATTGGAACTCTTGTTTCTCCGCTTCTTCGGCTTCTGATTCAGAAAGGACGTGAACGTGCGCATCATCTGAGTCTGAACTAAGTGAAGAAGGAGAACGAGGCGGTGGTTGAGATTTCACGACAGAAACCTTTGTTTCCTTTGTGTCCTTATTCGTTTCGCCGGAATCCTCGAAACCGTCGAAGAAACATAGGAGAGCGGGCCCAAGTGTTCGGAGTGCCTCCATGTGTGCCACGTGTGCGTCGGCCAGGGCGTAGCTTTGGCGAAGCGCTTCGTCCAAGAATTTGCAACGGTCACGGCACAGCGTCACTGCCGGTAGCCGGTCAAGACTTGAGGTGTTGCATCCCATTGTTCCGAGCAGTCACCGGCTGCGAACCCCAGCCAAAAGCCAGATAAAATATAGTAAAATAAATTTTATTTTTTCGAAAGAGTGCGCTTGGTGGAAAAGATAGTGATATTTTGCAGGTTCTTAATTTTTGTGACGTTTGGAATGGTTATAGTGATTGGAAATTGGTGAATTTGATTATTGTGTTTATTATGGTAAGAGTGGACCGCTTAGTGCAACTGTTACAATAAAGTGGCGGGTAGCGCATGTAACGTCTCTTTGTTCTTATTTTTTGAGTTTTTTTCCTCAATTCACTGTTCATTACTCCACTTTCTCACTGTGTGGGTAAAGGTTTTGTCCTACAACTATAAATAATCAATTTGCTGTTTATATAGGTAAAATTTTTGGAATAAAATAAATAATTTAGTACTAATAATTCATGGTTTATTGTTATGTATTAATCTTTAAGATTGTATTTAATGATAAAATAGTTTCATGAAACTTAATTATGAAACATAATTCTAATTTATTTATTTTTTTCATGAATAAATTAAAAACTGTTCATATATTGCTCCGTTAAAAAAAAAAAAAAAACTACTATT
>Ga0209489_107437_pt1 | contig 16318 bp, 5 predicted proteins | sample SiratrowhiteBW_FD_187527 | JGI IMG/M metagenome (GOLD analysis project Ga0209489, IMG submission 187527) | Root nodule microbial communities of legume samples collected from California, USA - Siratro white BW (SPAdes) (version 2) | ecosystem: Host-associated > Plants > Roots > Nodule | place: USA... | reverse complement strand
CACCTTTAACATGCCTAACGAATGAAATCCTTGAGCCTTATATTCTCTTTCATCTCACGTGAGCTTTTCCTGACTCCCTCATCTTGCGGACCTGCCTGCTTAACAGAATTCCGCACCAGAATCCCCTCTTCTTTCGCACACGCATCTTGCGGACCTGCCTGCTTAACAGAATTCCGCACCAGAATCCCCTCTTCTTTCGCACACGTTACATTACCCTCCCCATCAAAAACAACCTTGTCCTCAAGGTTGAATTGAGGATAAAACTTCAGAATGTCCTGCAAATCTTCCCAAGTAGCATCTTTTGCTTCAGAAGCTTCCCACTGAATTAAGACCTGAGAAACTTCAGTTTCCAATCTTTTAAGCACACGTACATCCAGTACTTTCAAGGGATTGAGCATAGGACCCAACTCACTTGATGACAATGGCAAGGGGAAGTAAAGTTGAGTAACCTGGCCATGAAACGGTTTAAGAAGAGCAACATGAAACACGGGATGGATCTTAGCAGAATCAGGAAGTTGTAATCTGTAGGCCACAGCACCAATCTTCTCCATCACTCGAAAAGGACCAAAATAGCGCATACCAAGCTTCTGATGTTTCCTTAAAGCCACCGAGTGTTGTCTATATGGCTGTAGCTTAACTAACACCAAATCTCCAGGCTTGAATTGCAAATCCCTTCTCTTCTTATCAGCCTGCATCTTCATATACTGTTGGGCCTTAAACAGATGCACTTTCAGCTTTTGCAATAGTTCATCTCGCTGTTGTAAATTCTCTTTAAGCTGAATAGGATCCTTCACATCAACTTCATAATGAACCACAGAAGGAGGGGGTCTACCAAACACAACTTGAAAGGGCATCATGCCGAGACTCTGATGATAAGACGTATTGTACCAGAACTGAGCCCAAGGAAGCATTGTAACCCAGTTCTTAGGATTCTCAAAAACAAAACACCTGAGATACATTTCTAACGTTTTGTTCAAATTTTCAGTCTGGCCATCTGACTGAGGATGATAAGAGGAGCTCATCGAAAGAGTAGTACCCTGTGCCTTAAACAATTGTTGCCAAAAGGAACTTATGAAAAGTCTGTCCCTATCTGACACAATCGTTTTTGGAAATCCATGCACCTTGACAATATTATTAATAAAAGCCTCCGCCACCACCTTACTATTGCAATCAGCCTTCATAGGAATAAAATATGCAAACTTAGATAATCTATCAATTACCACAAAGACAATAGAAAATCCATGTGATAGTGGCAGTTGAACAACAAAGTCCATTGCTATGGCTTCCCAAATTTGTTGAGGAATAGAAAGAGGTTGTAGCAGTCCTGCAGGTAGAACATGATCTACCTTGGCTTGTTGACAAATAGTGCATTCCCTCACAAATTTCCTGATATCCTTTCGCATACCATTCCAAAAAAATTGAGCTCCCACACGAGCTATAGTTCTGTTAACTCCAGCATGCCCTCCAATCTTAGAACTATGAAATTCCTCCATGATCTGATGTAATAAATCAGGATCATTAGGTAACATGATTTTACCTTTGAATAATAACAACCCGTTTTGAATACTATACCCAACAGAAAGTGGAGTACCTTGCAAGCAAGTCTGATAAATCTTAGCCAACTGAGGATCAGATTGAGTCCTGTCAATCACTTTGTGCATCCAAGAATGTATAGGACTAGAAACAGCCATCATAAAACTCCGTGATAAAGCATCAGCTGGTATATTCTCTTTACCAGGCTTATACTGAATGGTAAAATCAAATCCTATAAACTTGGGCAACCATTGTTGCTGTTCAGGGGTCTGCAACCTTTGCTCTAACAGCTCCTTCAAACTTTTCTGATCCGTCTTAATAATGAATTTATGGCCCAAAAGATAATGCCTGAATTTAGCTAAAGCCTCCGTTATTGCATAAAATTCCCTAGCATAAGCAGACTGCTTCTGCATTCTTCCAGATAACTTCTTTGAAAAATAGGCAATAGGATGCAAATTTTGACTGAGCACTGCACCAATACCACACCCTGAAGCATCAGTTTCCAACACAAAAGGCTCCTTGAAATTCGGAATAGCTAATACAGGGGCTGAAGTCATTGCCTCTTTAAGTTGATGAAAAGCTAAAGAACCAGCTTTGGTCCATCTGAAAGAATCCTTCTTCAATAAATCAGTCAAAGGGACTGCAATGTGAGCATAGGATTTGACAAATCTCCTATAATACCCTGTTAGGCCCAAAAATCCTCTTAATTGCTTCAAATTAGTAGGCTCAAGCCACTTCAACACAGCTTCCAGCTTTGATACATCCATAGCCACACCCGAACCAGACAATGTATGGCCTAAATAATCAATCCTTTGAACGCCAAAACAACACTTAGAAAATCTAGCAAATAACTTATGCTGCTTGAGAATGCTGAGAACCACCTCCAAGTGGTACAAGTGGTCTTTCCAAGTGGCGCTATAGACCAAAATATCATAAAAAAAAACCAATACGAATCTTCTTAACAAACCAGCAAAAATGTCATTCATTAAACTCTGGAAAGTTGACGGTGCATTGGTCAAACCAAACGGCATAACCAACCACTCGTAGTGGCCATGGTGAGTCCTGAATGTAGTCTTGTGTCGATTTGCCGGATGCAACAGAATTTGATGATAACCAGACCTTAAATCCAGTTTTGAAAAGAAAGAAGCCCCAAATAATTCATCAATAAGCTCATCAACAGTAGGAATAGGGAAACTATCTTTGATAGTTATAGCATTAAGAGCCCTGTAATCTGTACACACCCGCCAAGAGCCATCCTTCTTCTTGACCAAAATTATTGGAGAAGAAAAAGGGCTTCTACTAGGCTGAATTATCCCCTCATCCAACATTCCAGCCACTAACTTCTCGATTTCCTCTTTCTGACTATGAGGATATCTATAGGGTTTAACCTTCACAGGTTGTGAACCTTCCAACAAAGAAATAGAGTGATCATGAGATCTCTGAGGAGGAAGACTAGTAGGAGTATCAAACACTGAACTAAAAGTATGCAACAATAAAGCTAATTCAGGTTCCATATCATTGGCAATTCTAACAAAGATTTAGGAGTCACATTTTCCTCCAACAGCTGCAAGTTATATATCTCAGCAATAGAGTTAGTAACAACCATCCTTCTAATATGATGAAGTTGAGCTTGGTCAGGTACCAAAGTAGGATCACCTTGCAAGGTAGTAAACCTCCCATTCGACAAAAACTTCAATTGCAAGGCATCATAATCAGCTATATGAGGCCCAATTGTTTTTAACCAACTAGCACCAAGAATGAGATCAGCACCAGAAATAGGAAGCAAAAATATAGGTAACTGAAACAAATTTCCTTGAGCCTGGACGTTAAGTTTCTTAACCATTCCTTCAGCAGTCATATAATTTCCATTACCCACCATCACTCGAAATTGAGTAGCAGATTCCACTGGCAACTTCAAAAACTTTGCAACTCGAGGCTGTAAAAAATTATCAGAACTACCCCCATCAATTAACACTGTAACAGGTAATTTATCAATATAAGCCATGAATCGGATAGCACCAATTCCCACACCTCCTTTCAAAGCATTCAAAGATAAATGATGATCTTCAGAATGTACGACCTCAACTTCTGGACTGCCATGTGGAATATCGAGACTGATAGGATCTTCGGTTTCATCATCCTCCAATTGTAAAAACAACATCTGCCTATTAGGACATCGATGATTAAATGAAAACTTCTCATCACAAAAATAACACAGTCCTTTCTCTCTTCTCAATTGCATTTCAGCCGGACTAATTTTCTTAACATTATAATTCTTCAATGGAGGACCCGGTGGAGTAGGTAACAAGGGTGGTAGACTGGATTTATTTTGAGTTTTCTGTTGGACATTAGGGGTAGCAGGAGTAGAGGAAATTGTGGAATATTTATGAGTATAAGAAGTACGAGTGGCTTTTGATGCTGGAACATACTTGTCCCCATAGAGTTTAGCTAAAGCTACTGCTCGTGACAAATTAGGTGGAGACATAGCAATAACATCTCTACGTATATCTGGATCCAATCCACTAAGGAAACAATTGAGAAAAGCTTCATCACTCAACCCAAAACAACGGTTAGCCAACGACATGAATTTAAGACAATAATCAGATACCGAACCTGTCTGATCCAACTTAAACAACTCAGCCATAGGACAATCAAATGGAGAAGGGCCAAATTGAGATTCGAGCGCACGAGTCAATTCGAACCACGTCGACACCAATGACAACTTCTGTGACATTTGAAACCAAGGCACCACATCCTTATCAAAATGCATCGCAGCAATATCAACACGAGCTACGTCAAGAGTATTATGATAAGAAAAAAATTTCTCTGCCTTGAATATCCACTCCAAAACTGGAGTAGAGCCATCAAAGTGAGGAAATCCCAAGGAAATATCACGAACAGGTGGCGCGGTATAACACGGAGTAACAGAAATGCCGTTAGATGACCCGATAGAACCACTATTTGCGTTCGTACCGTCAATGGCCGACGTCGTCTTCTGGAGCAACAAATCTATCGCACTCTGCATAAGATCCAAACGAGTTTGACTGTCAGATTGAAGCTTTTCAAGTCGATCCTGTAAATTCTGATCTCTAGTACGTTGCTCTTCCATCCACTTCGAAATAGAAGTAAGCTGCGTTTGCATGTGCTGTAACCTTGTACGATCGTTGTTGTCGGCCATTGAAGCCAATGAAAGCACCAATGAAACGTACTGTTTTATTGAACTGAATTAATTCAACACAAGTTTTCGGAACTGAACAACAGAAATATACCAAGAAACAAACAATAGAATTGAATCAACAAAAATGAATTCTGCAGCTGTGTGATACTCTCATCTTGGCGAACACCTTTAACATGCCTAACGAATGAAATCCTTGAGCCTTATATTCTCTTTCATCTCACGTGAGCTTTTCCTGACTCCCTCATCTTGCGGACCTGCCTGCTTAACAGAATTCCGCACCAGAATCCCCTCTTCTTTCGCACACGCATCTTGCGGACCTGCCTGCTTAACAGAATTCCGCACCAGAATCCCCTCTTCTTTCGCACACGTTACAATCTCTTACATGACTATATAAGTGTTTAACTATGTTCAAAGTGTTTAACCATGATTGTACAAGTGTTTAACTGTGTTCAACTTCCTGACCACCCCCCACAGTATAGCACATTCAGTAATTATGTGGTCACTTAACCTCTATACTTCAACCCCTTACATGTTTTGCACCATGTCATTCAATACAAGTGTGCATTGCTTCACCAAGGACCACCTATAAATGATACCACCAACACTTCACATTAAAAGTGTTTATCCCATTATATATATATATATATCATTTCTAAGTAATAATATTTTTAATAAAATATAATTAATTAAAATACAAATACATTTTTAAATATTAAAATATATATTAAATTTATACTTAGTCAATGTATTTAGAAATTAACTATTAAATATTGATTTATACCAAAAAATATTTAAAAAATACTATTACAATAATTTATTTACTTTTATTACTATTACCATCATCATTATATATATAAATTCTTTTTTTAAAGTACTAATATTTATAATAATACATAATTAATTTAAATATAAATATACCAAAAGCTTCCTTATGGGTTATGTTATGAGTTATGCTCTTGGATATCAAAAAGGTTATGCTCTTGAGTAGCAAAAATCCCTTTATGTATTTCAATAGCAAAAATTCTGTTTTGTTCTTGTCCACATATGTAATAGTGGCCACATCAACATGTGGTTGTTAAAAAAACATTTTTCTTTTATTATTTTCATACTATTAAACATATTGTGCTATTTTTCTGTCTTAATATAGATTTTTCTAAATTCATTAATAGGATTAATTTGTGCCGTAATAGATTTTGAAAAGAAAAATTCTTTAGTAGATGAAAACTAATATATTAAGTAAACTAACTTTTAATCCTTAGACCTTAATATCCTAATTACTTATAGAACAAACAAATTCAATCACTTTTATTTTAAGTCAAGCGTTGAAGTCGTGAGTTTTTTTTTTTTTTTTTTTTAATAAAAAGTCATTTGATTGAGCCTTTAAATACCAGAAACTTCAAGACTACAAAGTCATAACACGCTGAATCAAAAATTAATATTGGTGGACAAGTTAGACTTTTCATGCAATAAAAAACAACATTTTATTCCAAAATATCAATTACTCTAAAATTTAGGGCATGATTAGATGTCTTTACTTACACTGATATTCACCAGAAAAATTAGGTTGTTTACTTTGTCTTTTGCAAGACAATTTAAGTTTCAATTGAATTAACAGCTAAAACTGAACAAGAAAATACAACGAGTTTATTTAGTTAAGAGTTTATTTGGAGTGTTCGTGTATTATTTTAGTTTTAAAATACTCTCATGTCTACAATTAAAAAATATTATGTTTACATTTTTAACTTTAAGATTATTGTGATTGAAAATTCGTCATTCAAATTCAATACTTATGTAATATTCATTAACTTGATTATGAAATATCAGTCGTTAACGTGAAGCAAATACATGTACTGTATAATTAAAAGAAGAGGAAAAATAGTAGTACTAAATAAACAAAAGCACAAATAAGATGTGGAAAGTTTGGAAGTAATAATGAGATATGATTTAAAAAGGCCAACATTAAGAAAAAATGGTTTAAGTTGGCATAAATTCCATCATGATTATTAGTTAATGAAATACAATATACTTCAAAAGATAATTGATTATATATTTTATATAATCAAATATCATTTTAATATCCACGTTAAGTAAATTAAAGTAAAAATATTAAATATTACGTTAAATAAATTAAATTATTTTAAACTAATTTTATATTTTTTTAAAAAGTTATTTTATGATTTTTTAAATATATTAATAGAAAAAATTATTAAATCATATCAATCAAAACATCTATAATCTTTTTACTCAAATTCCTTAACTTCTCCTCTGTCCAAATAACTTCACTGCTTTCTACACTTTTTTTCATTCATTTCCATCATTTTTTACTCTCTCAAATCCTCTTCTTGACATGCACATAAATCAACTTTAATTTTCAAAAATAGCATCCATTATGCAAAAATAAAATCCATTTACTAATGTGTAGTTTATATCTCTTCAAAAAATACAATGAGATTTATAAAATTCATTTACATGATAATAATAATTTACTCACTTCCTCCCTAAATCAGATAATACAATATTGAAGTAAATTTTGGATTAAATTAGTATGAAAAAAAAATGTATTAAAAATTTATAAAATAATAAATTTAAATCAATGTTGGAGTAATTTGTAAATTTTTACAAAGATATCTAACTCTTCCTTTTCTCGCGTCCTCAAATCTATATTATTCAATCCAACAAAGTATAAATGCTACCAATACACACTCCTATATCCTAAAAAATCAACATATCAAAATATTTGTTGCAGATAAATATCAATTAATAATCATGATATCAAATTTTATTTCAATATCTCATAGTTAAATATTCCACTATTATCTTTAATTAACTTACAAATGGTATTAAGGTGAAATTGATCTTGTGATGAGCAAGGTTAATTGATTAATTATAAGTAACTCAATAATGCTTTGTTTGATTGATTGAATAGATAGATTTTAGGAAGTAGATTTGAGATAAAAGTGTATAGAAAGTGAGATTATTTGGATTAGTGAATAGATTGTGAGAAATAAAGAGATTTGAGAAGAAAGTTTGTAAATGATATGATAAATATAATTAATATTTTAAATTTTTTAATTGATAAAATTATAAGATTACAAATTTTTTCTTGAAATAAAAATAATTGAAAATGAAATATAATTAATTTGTTGGATGTGATTGATGAATTATGATTTTTTTAGTTGATGGAATTATAAGATTATCAACTATTTTAAAATTAAAATAAAAATTAAATTATTATTTATAATATTATATTTTCTAAATTTATTTTGATTATTATTTCATAATTTTATTATTTTAATTATTATCTATGATTTTATTTTTATTTTTAACTTTTAACATTAATATTATTAGTATTTTTTTATAATTGTCTTAATTTTATTATTATTTAATAAATTTGTTATTAATATTTTTTATAAAAGTTTCCTAAATTATTAAAAATTCTAAATAAATATAAATCCTAAATTATTTAATGTCATAATTTAAATAAAAACCTGAAATAAATTAAATTCCTAAATTATTCAAAATCCTAACTCAAATTATGTAATTTTATAATTATAATAAAATCTAAAATAAATAAAATTATTAAATTATTCAAAATCCTAAATACAAATTCTAAATTATTTAATGTCATAATTATAATAAAAATATTAAATAAATAAAATTAATAAATAAATAAACAATAAATTCAAATCCCATATAAAAGAATTCTAAAATAATAAAAATTCTAAATAAATCAAAATCATAAATAAATACAAATTTTAAATAAATCAAATTGCTCAATTATTAAAAATCATATAACAATCCAAAATTATAATATATACTAATACCAAATAAACTGAATTCCTACAAAAATTAAATAAATCAGATTGCTAAATTATTAAAAATCCTATATAAACAAATAACCTATATATATATATATATATTAATACTAAATAAAATAAATTTTTATAAAAATAAAATTAATAAATAAATAATTTCCCTAACTTATTAAAAACGATAATAAATTTTTCAAAATTTGTTATAAATACAAATGAATGAAAATCTTAATAAATACAAAAATTCACCACTCTTGACTTTCTAGATTTCTGTGACCTATAATTAACTTCATAATCACACTACCACTGAAAACTACATTCTTAGTAATCCTCTTTCACTTTTTCAAACATGGAACACCCATAAATCATCAACTGTTTATATAACTCCTTTAAGACCATATCTACTTTATATTTATACAACTCCAATTATTCATAATATTTTTTCTTGCATAACCACTACAACTAGTCAACACTTTCCAGCTCTGAATATACTATGCTTTTGATGCCTATGGATAGGAGTGAGTAGATCATAAAAGTCATACTTCGTAATCAGATTATGCAAGGTTGATAATCAATTATATATGTAAAAATCTGCACATAATCAATTTTAGGAACCTGGATACTCGATTATCTTTTCTAAAATACACGTATAATCGATTATCAAAAATCACGTAATCAATTATTTTGTCTCTAATAGAGCTAATCACCACAGAGGTTAGTCATCACAACAGAGAAGAATAAAGCAAAATGCACACATGCAAGGTTAAAATGGTATTTTACTATTTGTTAACATGACTTTCGTCCATAGATTTTCAATATGTTATTATAGGACTGAAATCTACGGGTCTTCTGTTAGTTTCGAACTCTCAAGGTCTCCATGTTGTAGTCTTATTTATTTTTAGTTCAAATCTCAATTTCAAAAGAGGTTACTGTAAATATTTCCTTAATTAACGATTTAAATATTATAAAGTGTTTTGAATTAGAATAATAATATCTTATATGTCTTAGGATTATATTTGTATCTATAAACTTTCTAAGTGAACTTATTGATGAATATGCCAGAGACTCAAATTTTAGTGAATCCTTGAATATTTTCTCTTTATATGTTTTGCATAATAGATGTTACATGCATGCTTTCGCTAATTTTTTTATAAAAAAACATAAAAATAGACAAAAATCAACATAAATCACTTGATTTACGTAATGATAATAAATGTTCAACTCGAAATGGTGTTAACTTAGTGGTAATATTTTCATCACAAACCCAAGTCAAGCTTTGAATTTGTAAAGATTTTATGATAACTACAAGCATATATGCCACATATTAAACAACACAACATCAGTATTTTCAATTCAATCAAATCGTATTATTCCATAACAATGTCCTCTCAAAACATTAAAGCACTGATACAAAATGATATGCAATAAAGTATTTGATTTAGGGTTCACCAAGGCACAAAATCAAGACAAGCAAACACGAAAGTTCATAAGGCCTTATGGTTTTATCTCCTCTTTCCTAAAAAATTTACAATGAAAAATTGTTTAATTGAGCCTTTAAATACCAGAAACTTCCAAACACTACAAAGTCATAACATACTGAATTAAACATTAATATCGGTGGACAAGTTAGACTTTTCATGGAGTAAAAAATAACATTTTATTCCAAAATATCAAAATCACTCTAAAATTTAGTGCATGATTAAATCCTTTACTTACACTGATCTTCACCAGAAAAATTAGGTTGTTTGGTTTGTCTGTCTTGCAAGACAATTTAAGTTTCAATTGAATTAACAGCTAAAACAAAACAAGAAAATACAACTGAGTTTAATTAATTAAGAGTTCATTTGGAATTTTCGTATATTATTTTAGTTTTACAATACTCCCATATCTACAATTAAAAAAATATTATGTTTACATTTTTAACTTTAAGATTATTGTGATTGAAAATTAGTTACTGAAAATCAATATTTATGTAATATTCACTAACGTGATTATGAAATATCACGTACTCCTTAACGTGAGCAAATGCATGTACTGTATAATTAAAAGAAGAAAAATAGTAGTACGAAATAAACAAAAGCACAAATAAGATGTAGAAAGTTTGGAAGTAATAATGAGACATGATTTGAAAACGTGAAAATTAAGAAAAAATGGTTTTGGGTGGCAAAAACCCCACCAAAAGCACATTAACTTCCGTTTATCGAAATTCGCAGTATAAAGAATAAAATCAAAATTAAAATCCTATGTCCAATATAAAGAATAACAAGTGGTAATAACTACTATTCTTACTTTTTTTTATGTTTATATTTAAGAGAATAACAGTCGTATTGAAAATTACAATTAATATTTGGATTTATATAAAGCCGTTTCTAATATTTTGATACCGTTTGAATGTTATTTATTTTTATTTATGATAAATATATAAATACAAAAAACTAAATAAAAATATAGTGATTAATGTTGTTTAAAAATTTGGAATGAAATAAAATATCTTTTAAGAGTAAATAACTAAATATAGTAGTTAATGATTAACGATTAATGAAGGGAGTATTATAGAAAGTGACCTTGGACACCAATTTCACACCTTTAATATTTTTTAAGTGGAGGACATTGGACTATAGAATTAATTGTTAAACATTCAAGTAAATACATACTAAAATACTTGACTTTGAAACTATTAAATTAATTTAAATTACTTTCTACTATTAGTCAATTTACTCTATGAGTATTCTTATTTTGCATTAATAAGGTGTTTGGTACAGGAAAAAGACTTTTGCTTTTAGGATTTTGAAGTTGAGAAGGTTTATTTTTCACATTTGATTTGCGTTTCAGAAATAACATTGTAAAAAAAATAGTTTTCAGGAAAGTTTTCTATTTACATTTATCACAAAATTGTTTTCATGGGACTATGAGAATACAAGTTTCTTGAATTAAAAAAAAAACATTTTACTATAAATAAAATAAAATAAAATTGTTTTCATTGAATGAGATCCAAGTTTCTGGAATTAAAATAATATTTTACTATAAATAAAATAAATTTTTTTTCGTTGGACTGTTGAGAATCCAAGTTTCTTGAATTAAAAACGATATTTTACTAAATAAAACTACATCATATTACTCTCATTAAACCCTTTTATGTGATATATAATCATTCTTGATTTGTTTTAAAAAATATCGTATTACTCTTTCATTGTAAAAATAAATATTAAAATATTCAATACAAAACAAGCATATTTTAGTCATTTTTATATATCATAATCATAATTAAACATGAAAACCATTCCACTGAAAAAAAATTCTCGCAGACCAAAATCCCGATCCCTGTAATATTTTTTCTCAACGACGTGAAAGGCAAAGGAAAAAGTGAATGAAAACTTCATAACAACATCAAACTAATGCTCTTAAATATATGATATAAAAAAAAGTGTCCTATGTTTTATTAACGTAAGCTGAAACAATGAGAGAAAACTATAAATTATAGTAGTTTTTCATTCTTCATTGTTCATTTTTATAATGATCCAAAGACAAGAAAAATCTGAAAGGGAGTCACCACCATGAAACCCCTCTGCAAGGGGATAACAACAAAACCATCTCTCAAACAGAAAACAGAGCAATCGATACACTTGCATTTGAAGTTATGAATTTAACTATTTTTGCTCACCCAAGTTACCACAACTTTTGTTTTCGACATGCATGCTCCTCTGCAAACACATGTCACATGTAATCTTGCATGCTCAAAGAATTAAAATGTTATCTCTATTTTTTTTTTTTTTTCATCTTTGGGTTCAAAGCACAGCCACCATGAAAAACATACGCAACACCCTCAAATCAACACCGAAGAGAAAAACCATGAGCCTCTGTATACAAGGTAGAATAGAGATAAGTCAATAGAAATTAACCTTTTTTGGTTAAATAAAATATTCACAAAACAATAATAGTGAAAAGAAAAGTTAACTTCACTCACGTGGTCTACAGTTCATCATCTTCTTGCTCCTCCCTCCCCCCCATCACTCTTCTCTCTCTCTCTCTCCTTTTTTTTTTTCCTTTAATTTAACCGCATAAATAAATAAATAAAAAATAAAAGTTCAGACTTTATACACAGCCTCCACTTTTGAGTTAGAGAATTTTCCGGTACAGTGCTTTCCAAGTTATGTGTAACTACCAGCTTGGTCTTTAGTCTTTTTGGATAATAAATAAATCACGTTATCCATTATCCATAAATTAGATACCCCAAAAGGGGTTGGTATAATTAACATGTGTGTATGTGTGTGCTTACTTTTCTTCTATTGCTAGAGACCACAAACTATAATAAGGAATGATGAATCACTTCCATGGCTTCAGGCTGGAGGTTTCGTTTACGAACGAAAAGGCAATAAAAATATATGTTTTTTTTTTTTAATAATGATGGATGATGAAATGAGGTCTCTCAAATCTCTAGAACCTTCATCCGTATCCATGGATGATGCCCAATCATTCATCCACCATGAGTTGAAGACTCAGAAGCGCAAGGTTTCGTCTTGGAATAAAAAACTTTCTACTTTATAATATTTCTAGAGAATGAAAACAACCCATAAAATAGAGAAAGTGGATGGAGTGAGTGAGTAGTGAATGGCGTGTAGTGCGTAGATCCAATCACCAGAACTTGGTTTCCTCATATACCCACCCACCAAACCAAACCAAAGATAACACAAAATAAAACCCAAAATCTTAAAATTAACATCAATAAATGTCTTCAAGTGATTCAACGTTGTGGAGACTGGTGCCTATTTGCACTGTTGCACGTCGTCCTCTAACAACAGAAAACATTTCTGGTCACACAAAAAAAAAAGTTATTCCACCCGATCTTCGGAACTAAACCCTAGTAACGATTTTCCAACGTGATCTTCTGCTCCAAGACCAAGCCTATCGTCTACGAGGGCACAACAAAATTAAATTTCACGAAATGCAAATTGCACCCATCCAAAAAATATTGCCACCTCCCCCACCGGAGAATACCACAAAACTTGCTATAAATAACACAACCCATGAAACAATTTTTTTAGCACTCTATTGTGGCAGCCAAATTGCCAAACCCCAAAGCCTTAGCCGAAAATGGACAACAACTAAAAAACCGTGGCAAATCATAAAAACAAAGTTGAAGGACACCAACAACATAAAAAACATGTTTCCCATACATAGACACATGCAAGTGACATATTGTGGCTCCGAAATTCTTGGAACAAAGAATTGCAAATTTGGTGATCCAGTTCCCTCTGCTCACAAGAATGACTGGAGCATAGGCATAAGAATTACACTAAAATGGTACACATGAAAGCCAAGCAGAGTGTGATCACGAAGCTGATGGGTAGGAAGAAGGAATTAGGCGCTCCTAACACGCAACGCGCAAGTTAGCATCTGGCCCATCAAGTAACTACATAACAACATATGAACACACTCGAGATAACGCCGCGACTTCTTCTCTCTCTTCTCTCTAGTGCTACTCTGCCACCCCTTCCTTGTTCCTCTCTCTAAAAATTTCCTAAATTAAAACAACACCGTCCTATGTAACCATTTTTATTTGTCCAGTCCCACATAATACAAATTACATTGCAAATTGTCTAACAAAAAAAGTGTTTGCCTTCCTCTTCTGAACTTCTATTTCTCTCTCCCCCACTGGGAGATCCCTCTTTTCTTCTTCTCTGCTCATTCGATCTTCTCGATCAGATTCTCCGACATTTTCGCGCTCAATTTTTTCACTTTCTATGACCCTTCTCGCTTGCCTATCCCCGTAATTCGGCTTCCCTTCGCGCTTCAGTGGTTGCTCTGTTTCTTGAAATTCAATTCGGGATTAGGGTTTATGGGGTGGCTCTCGCGTTTGGCCTTGGCAGTGAAATTTTCTTTTCTGAGGCTCTAGAACTTGGGATTTTGACATCATTTGTGGTTTCAATTTAATGCGGGCGTCGTGATTGGTTCGCCCAGCGAGAGCCATGATTATCAAGAGGAACTTGAAATCCCAAATGCCGAATCTGAAACGGGTCAAACTCGGTGACTCGGTGGGCGAGGATGACGATTGTTCCTACGCACGGAAGAAGAGAAAGACCAACGGTTACTACCCTTTGAACCTTCTTGGCGACGTGATTCCGGTGAGTCTTCACGGACTGTTAGGCGCCGGCGTTTCGGAGAAGGGGTTCTCTGCGACGTGGTGCACGCAGGTGTCGTGCAACGGAGTGGAATCGAACGCGAAAGACAACGTCGTTGTGGTGGAAGCGAAGAAGAAGAGCGAGGTTCAACGGCCGCCCCTGGTTAGGACTTCGAGGGGGCGAGTTCAGGTTCTTCCTTCGCGGTTCAACGACTCTGTTATTGATAATTGGAGGAAAGAGAGCAAGAGTAGTAGCGGCATGCGTGATGGTGATTATGATGATGAGTTTGAATGCAAGAAGGACAAGCTTAGCTTCCGGGCACCCAAGGTTTGCAATAATCAGAAGAAGGGAAAGAACGAGGAGAAAACGGGTTCTAAGGTTCGTAAGTACTCCGCATTGTGCAAGAGTTATGAGAGGAGGAAGTGTTCGACTTTGCCTGGTGGTGGGGCATTGGCCTTGAGGCATGGTGGGGTGTTGGTTGAAGAAGATGAGAGGGAAAGGTTTTTGGAGGTGGAAGGAGTTGGTTTGATGGGTTTGAAGGAGAATAACGAGGAGAGGAGAAATGGGTTGTTTGGGCCAGAAGATTTTTATGCAGGTGACATAGTGTGGGCCAAAGCTGGGAGAAAGGAACCTTTTTGGCCTGCCATTGTTATTGATCCTATGAGTCAGGCACCTGAGTTGGTTCTCAGGTCTTGTATAGCTGATGCAGCTTGTGTCATGTTTCTTGGGTACGCGGGGAATGAGAATCAAAGGGTATGTATTATGCAATGTGTAACTGTATGAATAATTACTTCCTATATGGAGAAACTTGTGGAGTATTTATTGTGTTTTTGGTGATTTGGGCAGGACTATGCATGGGTGAAGCATGGGATGATTTTTCCATTTGTGGATTTTGTGGACAGGTGTGGAATTGCTGTTGGTTATTTCTGTTTGCTTGTTTACATTAGCCACTTTTCTTTGTGGAAGGGCTTTTGCTTACTAGCGTTATGTTTCTTGGTTTAGGTTTCAGGGGCAGTCTGAGTTGAGTTTCTATAATCCTTCTGACTTCCAAATGGCAATAGAGGAGGCATTTTTGGCGGAGAGGGGTTTCACAGAGAAGTTGGTAGCAGATATAAATACAGCAGCTACTAGCAATGGTTATGATGATTCAATTCTGAAAGCCTTTCAGGAGGTCACTCGTTCAAACCATTATGCAGGATATCGTTTTCTGAACCAGGTAAGTCAACTACAGGGCTTCTTCTTTTGCCACCAATTTGGGAACTGCGTGGCTGAATGGCTGTTAAACATCTGCTGCATTGTATTTAGGACACTTGAGGAAAGCTAATTCCATCTCCATGCCTATAAGAATTAGAAAGTTTGTTAATGTAGTTAAAAGCTTTAAATTGCTTAACAATTTGTATTATTTTTTCAAAATTTCACTAAGATTATTGGGCTTATCATTCCCTTTCTACTTAATTGTCTTCAAACATAATTAATTAATGCACACTAGACGTTTTGTCTATCCTCACAATGGAGAGAAGAGTTTATTTTAATTATTACTTACAGCATCAACTCCCTCCATTCTTGTTATCTGCCTTTTAAGGTTTTTATGTAGAAACATGTAATGAATTTTCATAATCTTAATAAAATAGTATGAAGTTTTTATTTTACTTTTTTTTTTTTTTTCTTTTTTAAAA